>Ga0102593_1000225_pt1 | contig 133979 bp, 135 predicted proteins | sample AraplaCol_mMS_r2_2_FD_76862 | JGI IMG/M metagenome (GOLD analysis project Ga0102593, IMG submission 76862) | Arabidopsis root microbial communities from North Carolina, USA - plate scrape MF_Col_mMS_r2 (SPADES assembly) (version 2) | ecosystem: Host-associated > Plants > Roots > Endosphere...
ATGCGGCTAATAATACAGCACAAGCTAAAACAAAGCCATCACCAAAATCTAAGTCAAAATCATAATATACAAAAAGCGCAGCTATTCGCTGCGCTTTTTTATTTTTTTAAAACAGGCTGGGACAAAAGTAGTTTAGCCGAAGTGAAAAACGAACCATTAATCAAAATATTTGATTAGTGGTTTGTTTTTTTTGTTATGGTGAACGGAGATTTCATCTATTTCGTTGCTTCTAGCAGTTGATTGGAGGGCTAGACGAAGTCTTGCACGGAAATCAACTGCGGTGTCACAAGAGGTTCAGCTCATGTATCCCATTTGTTCGTCTTTCGATTAAATTCATTTCGTTATGTCTTAACCTCTTTTATTTTTTCAAAAATGTGATGAGATGAGGAGATTTGTGTAACGCTATAAAAAAAGACAGGAGTGAACATGGTGAAAAAAATAGCGTTATGTCTGCTTTTTCTTATGTTGTTCCCTATGCAAATAAATGCTGCCAATACAGTGAAAGTCAGTTTTATACGGCAAGGAAACCTATGGGTATATGATAACGGTACCGAAAGGCAGTTATCCTATGCCCGTCATGCCTCTATGCCTCAATGGTCATCACATGGAGATATAGTTGCTTATGCAGAAAATGATTCTTTAATGATTGCACCGTTAAAAGGAAAGCCGTTACTTGTTGAACATGATGTGACTCATTATCAATGGTCACCGGTTGCTGAGGAACTTGCGTATATTTCGAATGGAATCTTAGTATATTACAACGTTAAAACGCATGAAAAGAAGCGTGTAGCCGTAGGAGTTGATCAGTTTTCATGGTTTCCAGAAGGAGATCGATTTTTAATTACGTCAGCTGCTGCGCTGGCGCCGACGGGATGGGGACCGGTAAAGCTATATACAGTGAGCAAATATGCAGGGTTAGACGTAAAAAAAGTGGAGGCTTTTACGACGCTGCCAGCAGAAAATGATTCATTTTTTGCCTATACAACAAGCAGCTTCAAATGGTCTCCTAACGGTCAATGGATTAGTTTTATTGCTATTCCAACGGCTTCGATGTCTGCAGATGCAAATAAGCTGTGCATCATTACAAAAGAAGGGAAAGCTTTTCAAGTAGTGGGAGATATGCTTAATGTACCCAATTGGTTTAAGTGGAGTAATGAAGAGCCAGTACTGGCATTTATTAATGGGGAAGGAAGGTTTGCCACTGAAAATAAAAAGTTCACTTTAAAAGAGATGCCGGTTTTTAAAGAACATGTGTTTACTCCAAAAGGCTTCGCAGATTGGGATTTTACTTGGACAGAAAAAGATAACATCATCATTTCACGTGTGCCCGAAGCAGGGTGGTCGAATGATGAAAAAAAGAGGCCACTGCCTTTTTTGTATAGCATGAACGTAAAGACCAATAAGCAAAGTCAGTTCACATTTCCACAAAAAGGCTTAGGAGATTATGCGCCTGTTTATCATAAAGCAACGAATCAAACGATGTGGATTCGTACAAATCGAAAACAAGCAAATCTTTTAACACGCGTAAAAGACACGAAAAATGATAAGGTACTTATTTCAGGCTTAGACCTGCCGGAAAATTATTATGAGCTGTATCGGTGGAATGAAGTATTTAGCGTGTACAACCCTTAATAGCTAATTAAAACATAAGAAACTAAGGTGAAAAAATGAATATACGATTGTTGGTAAAAGAAGACGCTGACGCGTACTTTGAACTCCGTCTTCGTGCTTTAAAAGATCATCCCGAAAGTTTTATTTTAAGTTATGAAGAAGAATATGAAAAAGAAATTGCTGACATCCGAAATTATTTTCCAAGCAGTCAATCAGAATTTGTAGTAGGAGCTTTTATAGAAAAACAGCTTGTGGGGATCGTAGGGTTTCAGCAGCAAAAGCCTTTAAAAGTTCAGCATAAAGGAGATATTTGGGGGATGTACGTAGCCCCTGAAGCAAGGGGGAAAGGTCTTGGAAAGAAGCTGTTAAAAACCGCTGTTGAACAAGCTTTTTCAAAAACAAATGTTTTGCAAATCTACCTGGCCGTCGCTGCTAAAAATGAAGGAGCAAAAGTCCTATACAAAAGCCTCGGTTTTACTTCTTATGCGTATGAAAAAAGAGCTCTTCAAGTAGATGGTGAATTTATCGATGAAGAGCATATGGTATTGTGTATGAAAAGCCTTTGATCATATCAAAGGCTTTTTTGTGCGGGAAAAATTTAGCTGAAACGTATAGAGATGGAAGCACATTTCCCATAAATATGCTATGATTTAACATATAGGATTATGGAGAGGCGAGGCAGCAGATGGAAAAACTGATTGAATTAAAAAATGTTGCAAAAGTATACAAAAAACATACCGTATTAGAAAACATTCACACGACCCTTTATAAAGGAGAGACTGTCGCGATTGTTGGAAAAAACGGTGCGGGAAAAAGTACGTTTTTAAAGCTAATTGGCGGATTATCTAAACCGACTAAAGGGACAATTCACCTTCATAAAGAAACCGGTACGCCTGGATTTGTGGTGGAACAATTTCCTCAGGAGCTGCGTTTTACGCTAGCAGGTTATCTGCAGCACATGGGGCGAATTCAAGGATTATCTAAGAAAAAGCGCAGCTCTAGAATTGAAGAACTGCTCGAAACTTTCGAAATGGTAGAGTTTAGACATGAAGAAATCATTTCTTTTTCAAAAGGAATGAAGCAAAAAGTCAACATGATGCAAGCACTGCTGAGTTCTTCTAAGCTGCTATTGCTTGATGAACCTCTATCAGGATTAGATGCTCGTGCTCAGCTAGAAGTAGAACGGATTTTTACAAAGCTCAAAGAACGAGGGATGACCATTGTATTTACGTGTCATGAAGAAAGGCTCATTCATGCTGTAGCCGATCGTGTTATCACCATTGGCTCACAGCGCATTTTAAAAAATGAGCGCGTTCAACTCATTGAGCATTTAACGGTTATTGAGGCAAATGTCATTCTCAATAAGCCGCTTCGTTTATTAAAAGAAAAGTGCACGAAAATTGAACAGCACGGAAACTACTGGATTTTTTATATAGATAAAAAATATGTAAATGAGTTTCTTGCAGAATTGCTTGCTGTTCAAGCTGAAGTTGTAAAGCTATATCATATGGAAAGGGAAGAAATTTAAGATGGGTGCATTGATTCGCTATCATTTTATTACATACATTAAATCGTATCGATATATTCCGCCGCTTGCACTTTATATTATTTCGCTGTGTATGAACTATACATATAGACCGAACCCGGTGCTTGATAGCTTTTTTAATACGGCACTTTTCCTCTTTTTTCTAACCACTTGGTTTACGATGTCGCTGTTTCACGCAGAAGATTCCAGTCAAGAAGTTATTACAAAACTTCATGTAGGGAAAAAGAACAAGTACTTTATGAGCAAGCTTATTACCTGTATGCTGCTGTTTACGTTTTTATCAGCGGTTTCTATTGCTTATCCCGTGCTGCTTGATATGTTTGAAGTGGATATATCCACTAAGCAAATGGTGTTTGGGTTTATTATTCACTGGACGTTTAGTTTGCTTGGTATGAGCATAGGTCTTGTTTTTACAAGAGATGTTGTAAGAGAAGGCAGCTTATCATGGTTTGGACCTCTATTTATTTTAATCGTTACGCTTGCAGCGGCAGGCGTCTCATTTCCGTATCAAGGAGGCGGACTGCTGCTGTATGTATTGCCACCCGTATCTGCAATCATTCAATTTATTAACGAAGGATTAAACAAATTTTTGGTGTTTGGCTGGGCTTTGCTTTATGCCATAGCATTAATTAGCCTGTACTTGTGGAGAGCGAATAGAAGAGATGTATAAAGAATAAACACTTGCCGCGGCAAGTGTTTATTTATTATGAAGCACGTTATAAAGACGATCCGGGTAATTAGTAAACATACCGGTTACGCCCCACTCGATAAGCGTTCTCATTTGTTTTTCGTCATTTACTGTATAAGGATGAACGTCTAAATCGTACGAGCGAGCTTTTTGTACATATGGTTTTGTCAGCGTGTTTGCGTTCGGACCGATGCCGTTCGCGTACGTTTTGATTTGTCTGAACTGCTGATCTGTTAACATATTGGTTTGCTTAGAACGAATCAGTTGAATTAGTTTCATAGTAGGTCGGTATCGATGGACGGTTTTTAAGCTTTCAGGACTAAATGATTGTACAATGACGTGATTGGTATGAATGTTGTACTTAGCCATCAACGTCAACAATTCCTTTTCCATACCTGGATATTCATGAGGAGATTTTGTTTCAATATAATAGTTTGTTCGATTGCCAAACGTACGGAATATTTCTTCTAAAGTTGGAATGACGGCTTTTTTATTACCTTTTCCTGCGTTCAAACGCTGAAGCTGCTTCACTGTATATTGTTTTACATATCCTGTTCCATTTGTCGTTCGGTCAACTTTGTAGTCATGAATTGCTACAAGCTGCTGATCTTTAGACATGTGAAGATCAAGTTCAATGTAATCCGCTTTTTGCTGGACGGCCGCGAGATAAGATTGCATCGTATGCTCTGGCTCATACCCTGATGCGCCTCGATGAGCAATAATGGCTACTTTTTCTGCTTGAATAGAAGCTGCCTGCGTATGTATAAACATAAAAATGCCGCATAAACAAAGAGTGAGTGAGCTTACAAACCACCATTTTCGTCTCATATCAAAACTCCTTTTTATTGAGGGGTCATGCATTAGTTTACTAGTGAGATGTTGTGTTCATATTAAGGCTGTGTAAATATTTAAATAAAACGAACCAGTATGTAATTAAAAGTAATAAACGCCGATGTTTAGTGAGAAACATCGGCTGTTTTTTCCGGGCGAAGGCTTGTATAAATAACGAGCCTTCGCTCATGAGTTTTCTGTTTATGATCAAACGTTCCCGTACAGGTGATTAAATTAAGCTGGTGTTGAAAAGTTGGACCGAAAATCTCTCTGATAGGAGCAGAATCTCGGGGATAAGAAGCTTTATTGGTAACAACAAAGGTCAGCTGATCCCCTTGCTGATCGGTTACAAAAATTTCATCTCCTTTTGTGAGCTTGTCGAGATGATAGAAGATAGCGGGTCCTTTTTGATCATCAACATGTCCTGCAATGACCGCATTTCCTTCCTCTCCGGGTCTTGCTCCAAGCTTAAACCAAGCTACATCATGACCATTATCAGGAACGCTCATTTCACCTTGGTTAGTAAGGCCCATTCCTTTTATGAAAGCCTTAATATGAAGCTTCGGAATAATAAGCTGAGATGGAAGAGGCGTAGAAGCGTTTCCTGAAGATTTCAAGGATTGAGCCGATTTTGTTTCAGCCATCTTCACAACAAAATCCGTCGAGCCGTTTGCAATTGCTGGTTGGGCAAACCAGCTGCTCATGAATAGTATAAAAGAAAAGGTGAAAACCCCTCCTATCCATTTCATTCGCTTTCGTATCCTCTGTGACGACGAACAACAAATATAGCGACCGCTCCAATTCCTAATAAAGTAAGAACTGGCACAATTGAATTATAATTATCCTGTGAAGCACCGCCCATACCTGTTTTTGGCATTTCGGAAGGCATAGCCGTATTATCTTTTAATAAAAGCGTTTCAAGACTGTCGGCTTTGTTAATAGCGAGCACTGTGTAGACCGTGTTAGCTTCTAAATTAAGGTTTGGAATGTCCAGTACTTTTTTATTGTCTTGACTAGTTGCGATGGTTAAATCATAGGTTCCGGCATCTACTTCAGAATAATTTGTCATTTGTTTAAAGGCAGTGTCTTTAAACAAAGTAGGGCCGTGATTAATACCTACATTAACAGCGGGAGCATCTGGAGAAAAGTGAGCAATTCGAATTTTACTCTTTCCTTTAGCTACGTTCATATCATCTTGAGCTACTTTTAATTCTAAGTGTGCAACTTGGTTAATAGCAGCAAGAGTATAGGCCTTGTTTGCTTCGACGGTTACATTAGTGGAAATGACAGGTTTTTCTTTTCCTTTTGTACCTATGGCGTATACCTCTATTTTATGAGACCCCGCAGGTACTTTAAGGTAATCTGTCACATCTTTAAACGATGCGCCGACTACGATGCTTTGATTGTCCACATATATATCTACTTCAGGTGCATCAGGTGACGCATGCACAACTCGTATCATCGCCTCCTGCACAGCTGCAGAAGTGAAATTATCTGAAAAAGCTAGCAATAAAACTGCGAGTAAAGAAGCAGCAATAATCTTTACACGGTTCATAACGTTTTACTCTCCTTTTAATCTAAGTTTGTCCTGTTAGTCCCGTATGAAAAGTGGTGGGCATGCATTCACTTTTGAACATGATCGGGCATTTATTCACTTGTTATCATCTACAATTTTATCCAATATATGCATAATTTATTTCATTAGATGAAATTTTGTAAAAGAGCAGGTAAATAGTTTGAATTTTGTGATAATATTAAAAGAGAGGGTTTGGTTAGTAGTTGATGTCTCTATCATAAAAGGAGGGGAAGTTATGTGCTGCAAACGGATCATGAAATAAAAAAGGTTGTTCATCGTTCGCTATCAGCTAAAATGATTGTAAAGCGCATGCTGTTTATTTTAGTGGGAGCCCTTTTAATGGCCGTCGGGCTAGAATTTTTTCTTGTCCCTAATGAGGTTATTGACGGTGGAATTGTAGGTATATCTATTATTTTATCCCACTTAACCGATGTTCAAATCGGCTTTTATATCTTCGTATTAAATCTTCCATTCTTTTTTATTGGCTACAAGCAAATTGGAAAAACATTTGCGCTATCTACGCTTTTAGGTGTTATCATTCTATCCATTGCTACCTCTATTTTTCACGACTTACCGGTCTTAACAGGTGATCCTCTTTTAGCCACTGTGTTTGGCGGAATTGTTCTCGGTGTGGGAGTAGGAATTGTTATTCGGTACGGAGGTTCGCTAGACGGCACCGAGATATTAGCTATTTTATTTAATAAGCGTACGCCTTTCTCTGTAGGTGAGACGATTATGTTTTTTAATTTATTTATTTTGGGAAGTGCCGGTTTTGTATTTGGCTGGGATCGCGCTATGTATTCTTTAATGGCTTACTTCATTGCTTTTAAAACGATTGATATTGTGATTCAAGGGTTAGATGAGTCTAAGTCAGCTTGGATTATCAGCGAACAATATGAACAAATTGGCGAAGCAATTCTTGCTCGTTTAGGGAGAGGCGTCACGTATTTAAATGGGGAAGGGGCGTATACGGGAGATGATAAAAAAGTAATTTTTTGTGTTATTACCAGGCTTGAAGAAGCAAAGCTAAAAGCGATTATCGATGAGATAGATCCATCTGCTTTTTTTGCTGTAGCAGCTATTGCTGAAGTTAGAGGAGGGAGGTTTAAGAAACGAGATATTCATTAGTGAAGGTTGTCTGCTAATGAGGCTGTCCCGTTATTACATGCAGCAGCCTTTTAAATTTTCTCTCTTTGTTTCTTCGAGTATATGGAATGGTTTATGTCACTTCTGCTGCGTCCTGCTTTGGGCATATCGAACCTCTCTTTTTTCTTGTATATCTTTAAAACAAACATGTAAAATGTCTAAAAGATATAAAAAGAGTACATAGTAAAAAAACAGAAAGAGGGAGTGACATGAAAAAAACGTTAAAAACATTAGGAGTCGGTCTTGCTGTTCTTGTTGCAGTAACCGTGGCTTTTTTTGTCATATGGTCAGGTTTTGATTATGAACCTTCAAAGCAGCTTCACTCACTAGTAGATGAGAAAAAAGTAGTGAAGAAAGACGATTATTACGTATTCAAGCCTCAAACGAACAAAGAGATAAAAGCCGGCTATATTATTTATCAAGGTGCTAAAGTAGAGCCGTTAGCATATGGCTATTATGCTCAGCAAATTGCAAATGAAGGATATCTTGTTGCTGTTGTAGATTCTCCGTTTAATATGAGTTTTTTTAGTCAAAACAAAGCAACGGATATTGTGAAGAGCTACCCGAAGATTTCCGCATGGTTTATCGGAGGGCATTCCCTTGGAGGAGTGAGTGCAGCCTCTTATGCGTATGATCATCAAGATTCAATAAAAGGCTTAGTTCTTTTAGCATCGTATCCGATGAATAAAAATAATTTTTCAACTTCCACTTATCCTATTTTGTCTTTAACCGGTGAGAAAGATGGTTTGTCGACGCCTGAAAAAATTAAAGAAACCAAGCATTTACTTTCAAAAAATACGGAGCTGGTCCAAGTAAAAGGAGCTAATCACGCACAGTTTGGAATGTACGGGAAACAAAAAGGCGACAACAAAGCCAGTATTTCCACTAAAGAGCAGCAGGATGAGCTAGTAAAAAGAACGGTCAAGTGGTTAAACAGTCAAATGAAAAAGTCCGTCAGTAACTAACTGACGGACTTTTTTTCTTTTTTTGGAAATGAAACTTGAAAAAATAACCAGTTAATTATATAGTTAGTTACACGAGTAATGAACCACTTAAGTGAGGTAGTCAAAATGAAACAATCATTAGATCATCAGCGACCAATTTTTCAACAAATCAAAGAAACCATCGAAGAGAATATTTTGAATGATGCTTTTCCAGAAGAAGAAAGAGTACCGTCTACGAATGAATTTGCCAAAATGTATCGCATTAACCCTGCAACGGCAGCTAAAGGAATTAATCAGCTAGTTGACCACGGAATATTGTATAAAAAGAGAGGGATAGGGATGTTTGTATGTGCGGGCGCCAAAGAAGTATTGCTTACACAAAGAAAAGAAGAATTTTATAACCGTTTTATCGTTCCCCTGAAAAAAGAAGCACAGCATTTGGGGATTACGGTAAACGAGTTAAAAGAGCTGTTAGACAAGGGGGAAATAAAATGAATATAGAAGCGCAGCTGTTAAATAAATGCTATGGGTCTAAACAAGTGTTAAAAGACATTTCACTTACGCTAGCACAAAATAAAATATACGGGTTGCTAGGTAGAAACGGAGCGGGCAAAACGACTCTGATGCAAATTGTAGCAGGGCATATTCCAGTTACGACAGGAGAGGTAAAAGTGGGAAATCAATCTCCATTTGAAAACCGCTCTGTTTTGCAAAACATCTGCTTAATTAACGAAAGCGGAAATTTCAAAAAAACATTAAAAGTCAAAGACGTGCTAAAAATTGCGTCACTTTTTTATCCTTACTGGAGTGAAGAAGCTGCTGAGAGACTTATGGAAGAGTTCGATTTAGATTGTAATATGAAAGTGAAAGCATTATCTAAAGGTATGGAATCAGCATTAGGAATTATTGTTGGGCTATCTTCTCGAACGAGCATCACAATCTTTGATGAACCTTATATTGGACTTGATGCTGCGATGCGAGCGCGTTTTTATGAGCTTTTATTGGATGAATATGAAGAATATCCACGCACGTTCATTATTTCAACGCATTTAATTGATGAGGTAAGTAATTTATTTGAAGAAGTACTCATTATGCAAAAAGGAAAGCTGATTCTTCAGGATACGGCAGAAAATTTGCAGCAGCGCTGCGTAAGTGTGAAAGGACCTAAAAGTCAAATTGAAGAATATGAAAAAGGAAAGCAAGTAATCCATGAACAAGTATTCGGAGGAGAGAAAAAAATAGTGCTCTTTAATGAAGATATTTATGCTGAAGAGCTTGTCGACAGTTCATTTCATGTAGAAGCTGTTCACGTACAGGATATTATGATTTATCTTACAGCAAATCGTGGAGGTGTAGCATAATGAAAGGACAGTTTGCCGCCATTAGTTATTCGCTCTACGTTGAACTAAAGTATTTAATGATTCGCTTTTGGACGATTCTGTTAGCTTTTGTTGTAGTAGATATTTTAGTGTTCAGTCAGGTGAATGAGCATCTTCTATTAGTAACAAGTATGCCGCAGTACATCTTTTCAGGTATTGTAAGTTTTATTATCATTCGAAAAAGTTTCTCCTTTTGCTTAAAGTTAGGAGCTACTCGTAAAGCATATCTTTTAACGATGACCTGTGTTTTTGCTTTATTTGCAATTGTAATGTCCCTTATCAATGTTGTCATCATGAGCATTTCAATAAAGGTGATTAATAGTTTCAATTTAATGAATGTTCAGCTTTATTATGCGGGCGATTTTATCTTTCATGACCCTACTGTCGCTGTTCACTTTTTAACGGACGCTGTATTTATCTTTTTTATTACAGCAGCATCGTGTTTGCTCGGCAGTATCGTTTACAAATTCGGGCAAACAGGAGGGATGATCACCGGTGCTGTTTTAATTTTACTGTTTACGATTCCAGTGACAAAAGAACCGGTTATTCATTTTATAAAAAGCCTTTCGAACGGGTCGCTGTTACTTACATTCGGAACAATGGTTATCGTAAGCTTCTTATTCTTTCTTATCAACTGGCTGTTTTTAAAAAAAGCGTCTCCTGTCCATCAAGCCTAATAAAAAAGCAATCATTCCTTTACTGAATGATTGCTTTTTTTATTGTACTTTTTTAGAGCAAGCTGCATCAATATCTAGAATCCAGTCGTGAAACTTTTGCTGAAGAAGTTGAAGAGAAGACTGATTGTTCGATACAATGTCCAGTCCGCGCTCGTCGTATAGGTGGAAGATGGTTTCTTTATTCAAATTCACAATATAACACTCTTCTTCAATAGCCGGATGAATATGAAGATCGCGGTTGGCAATTGATTGCAAAAGAAGCTTTTCTTTCACATCATTTGTTTTACAGGCAATAATATACTCAGCGTTATTTAATAATGCTACGGATTGAACTTCTTGTTTCTTCAGGCGAGAGCGAATGAATTTTTTAATAGCTGTTTCTTTTTTCTTTTTTAAAAGTAAATCATCCTGTGCAGCATTCGCTTTGAAAACAAGTAACAGCTCATCATTTTTTTCATGGAGTGTCTCAAAAATTTCATAAGCGCGTGCGTACACATTTTTCATGTATTCTCGTTCCCATACGCCTTTTTGATTGGTAAGCGTAAAGCGGATGCCTGCCGGCGCGTTATAAAAAAGAGGTCTTTTCATTTGAACATTTGGAAACATTGTTGTTAAGTATGATTGAAGCCGCATTGTAGTCATACGCAACACCTCATTTAGTTTAGTCCTGACTTAATATGTTGAGTTTAGTCTATCACGTGATTAGCTAAATTTGTAAAGAAGTAATGTTATTTAATCAAAAGGTAACCAAACTGTTATATTTTGTTGATTTTGCATTATTTCTTTACACAACCTTTGCGGATGAACAGGTTTTTTCATACGCCTGTCGTATTACTTAACGTAGTAAAGACGTGAAGAAAGGATGATATACGGTGAAAAAACAGCTTGTTCTTATTTCAATTATTACAGCTGCTTTCTTTGTGCTCATTTTTCACAAAACGATCTTTCAAGAAGGTAATCCTCTCCCCATTGCATGGAGTATTGTAAAATTAAAATCTTCGGGTGAAGATGTTGTTCAAATATCCGATAAGCCTAAAAGGTATCTCATTCATTCAAATGACTACTTAACGTTTATTAAACAAATGAAAAAGAAGAAAGTGAATTTTCAATATCAAGATAATAAAAAATTTTATTTTAATAACGACAATGAACGCCAGCTGTTCGTCAGCAAAAACTATACCGATAAGTTCACGATTATGGAACTAAAGAAAAAAGAGCTCACTGAAGCTGGCGTTGAGTAATAAGAGCTAATCTCTGCCCTGTGTCCCAAAATCTTTAATTTGAACCTGAACATGATAGTCGATGGTCGACTGGCTAAAAATTTCATCCCATTCATGCTGATGTTTTTTCCAAAAATGAGGATGATGAATTCGCACGTAATCATGCAGGTCAATCACATCAGCTTTGTAGTTGTTTTGCAATAAGCGGAGTGTTTTTTCTGCGTCTTTTCGAATGATTTTTTCTATTTTTTTTTCGGTGTTCTTTACATTAGAGGCGGCAAGAGCCTGTTTTGAAGTCTCCCAATCTTCTGATAGCCTGCCGCTTGTTTGAACGTTGATGTCAAAATGAACGGAGTGATTTGAATCAATGCGGGCCTTCACATCTTGCTGAACATCTCCAATTTCATAGGAAAATGGGTATGATCTGTGTTTGCCATAAATAATTCCGCCTTTAATATTCCCCGTTAACCACGTTAAACCCTCCACTTGGTGCTGAGTTAAGGTGAATTTTGCTTTTTTATCTTTTATGATTGCCGCGCCGTCTATTTCAACGCTATTTTTTATTTTAGAAAGCCGCTGTATTAAAAAGCTTTGATCGGTTTTTAACTTAGCCGATAGCTCTCCCATTGTTAGGGGATTTAGAATTTTATTCGTTTTGAATTTATTGTAAACAAGCTCGTAAATTAAGTTTACAGGCGGTACAGACATTCCTTGAATCGTTAAAACGTTTTTAGCATCGCCTTTTGTAACAAACGCAAGGCTGCTGCGCCGTATTTCATTGTCACGGACAAACTGATTGATAAGCGCATCAAGAGGGATGGTCTTGCTCGCTTTTTCTCCTATTAAAAGTGCTCGCTGATGCTGGCTGTATATAGGATCAGATTTCAGCGAAATATTTCGCGTAATTTCATGAATTGTAGGACCAGCTGTTGTAATGTTTTTGTATGGAATGGAAGAAGACATATTTCCGGATTCCGTTTCGGTTAACGTTTGATGAGTCAGCACAAGCTGGTTTTTTCCTGTTTTTGGTTCGATTTTCGATGTAATATCCATTGCCACTCCTATAACAAGAGCAAGTTGTTCAATGTTTCGATGATTTGTGCAGCCGCACAATAAAAAAATGGCCATTATGACAGGAAGACATTTTTTCGTCATTTGAACACAACCTTTTTTATTTTCATTAACATGCTGAAAAAAAGAGGGATAACTAAAAATGTCACTAAAAATGCCCAGCCTAGAACAGTTGAATAATTCGACACGTCGCTTGCTGTTTTGGGCGCTAAAGAGCTCATAAATAGAACGGGCACAAGAAAGATAATATTAGTAGTTGATCGGTTTTTGAAAATCTTTTTAAATCCTGAAACAGCTAAAAAGAAATACATTACAAAGGTTAAAAAAAACTGAAGAAGCCAGACAATAAGTAAAAATAATTCAAGCCTCTCAAAGAAAATTCCTTTTACTTCATGCGTCTGAACAAATTCAATGGTAGGCCAAACGGTTGTTTTTACTTCCGGGACGGATAACGCGCCGACAACTAATACGTAAGTGATAATATATAAAAGTAAAGGAATGGAAAATCCGATGATAGAAACTTTTCGTAAATGATTTTTGTTTTTCATATGCTTTGGAAGAAATACAATCGTTTCAATCCCTAAAAAGGAGACAGAGACGGTTGTAAAAGCAGAAAGAAGCGGACTGAAGCCATCAGCTAACACAGGCTGCAAGTTTTTTAAATCGACCATTCCAATACTAAGAAGATATAAGATAAGAAGAATAATGACCGTTACAGGGAAACATAGCGCCATTACTTTTCCGATAGAATCAATGCCGCCAGTGATTAAATAGACGCCTGTCAAAATAAACGAAAGGATAATTAACTCAATGGGCATCGTTTCCAGTAAATAAAAATGAATCATTTCTGCCATAGCTCTTACTTCAAAACTTGCTACAGATGTGAAATAAACGACTATAGCAAAATTGAATATATTTCCAATCAGCTTGCCGGTTACTTCTTGCGAGAAATCAAACATACAGCTAATCGTAAAATACTTAACCATCCAGACTAAAAAAAGAACAATTCCAATAAACAAAAGGCCGTCCATAATAAGTACAATCCATCCATCTGCATTATTTGTCTGGTTTGTAATGCTGCTTGGCAGTGTTAATAAACCGACGCCCAGCATGGTTGAAGAAATAATTGAAATGGCATAAAAGTCTGAAAGAAGCTTGCTTGATTGTGAATGTGATTGTTCCATATGGTCCTCCTTATGTGAGTTTTATTCCGATTTATTTTTAGACTGTTTTAGACTTTTGTTTGGCAGACGAATATAAGAGTCTTTCCAGGCTTTTTTATTTAACGCAAAAAACGGTTTGAAGTAAGCCATACCAAAACTTTCGAGCTTGGTTAGATGAATGACGAGAACAAGAAAAAACATGGTAACGCCATATAACCCAAAGATTGCTGCAATCATCATAGATACGAAACGCAAAATTCGAAACGAAAGGCCAATTCCGTACTGAGGAACGGTAAAGGACGCAATTGCCGATACAGATACAACAATAATCATAACGGAGCTAACGATATGGGCTTCCACCGCTGCTTGACCAATCACAACCCCGCCTACAAGTCCAACTGTTTGTCCAACAGGAGTAGGGAGACGCAGCCCGGCTTCGCGCAATAATTCAAGCGTCACTTCCATGACCACTGCTTCGATAAAAGGAGAAAAAGGAACGTTTTCTCGTGTGGCCGCAATCGTAATAGCTAGCTCAGTCGGAAGCAGGCCTTGGTTAAACGAAACGAGTGAAATATAAATAGCTGAAAAGAATAGGGTAATAAAAATAGACAAGTACCTTAGTAATCTTAGCAATGAACCGGCTATCCATCTTTCGTAATAATCATCGGGTGATTTCATAATCATATCGAAAGTTGTAGGCACTAAAAGAGCAAAAGGAGAGCCATCTACTAAAATGGCTACTCGCCCTTCATTCACCGCAGCGAGAACACGATCCGGTCTTTCTGTATTTTGTACTTGAGGGAACGGTGAGTAAGGTGCTTCTTCTAAAAATTCTTCAATCATTCCTGAGTCTTGAATGTTATCTAAAGGAATGTCTAATAATTTCTCTCGGACTTGATTCACGATGTGAGTTTGACAGTGTTTATTATGAAAAACGATACTTGTTCGATGTTCCTTTGTATTTCCAATATAAATGTCTTCAATAACCATTTCTTCTTCGGTAGAACGCTGCCTTAAAAGACCAAGGTTTTCATCTAAGTTTTCGATAAGAGCAATTTTAGGGCCACGCACTACTTTTTCTGTTGTAGGTTCACTTAAAGAGCGCTGTTTGGTCATAGACATATTTAATGAGTATGCCGTGGTGCTTTCGCTAATAAACAGCAGGGGCTGACCTTTAAAAAAACACGAGATCGCTTGCTTGTATGTATAAACTTCTTTGTCTTTAATGACAGAAATAAACGAATCGATGTCATCGAGTGTTTGCGTTTCACTTTTTGCTTTTGTCTCAACAACATGCTGAGTAAGATTATCAAGTTTTTCTCCGTCGACTAATCCTTGGAGATAAATAATGCATATATATTTTGTGGGAGACAGCCATAATTTTTTGGAACCAACATCTGTATTTTGACCCACCAAATCTAGAAACGTTTGAACGGTGTAGTCTGCATTGGGCTGAAATTTTGAATCGAGCATAAATAAACTCACCGCCTGTTGTATTAATGAGCTTAGTGTTTACGATGTAAAAACGAGTTATGCGAAAAATGTGGAAGAATAGAAAAGATATGTTATGGTAAAGAAAAGAGGTGATGATATGCTACATTCATTTACGTTAAAAACGAATAAGCGTGACGAAATGATTGACGTTACGAGTCAGGTGCAGGCAGTACTAAGAACAGAAGGGTTAAAAGAAGGGGCTGTAGTTGTTTACTGTCCTCATACAACCGCTGGTATAACAATTAATGAAAATGCGGATCCGGATGTAAAAACCGATATGATCCGACGCTTCGATGAAGTATATCCTTGGGAACATAAGTTAGATCTTCATATGGAAGGAAATACGGCGGCGCACCTCAAAGCGAGCACGGTCGGCTCCTCTCAGCATATAATCGTTCACGATGGGCAGCTGCTGCTAGGAACGTGGCAAGGAATTTATTTTTGTGAGTTTGATGGACCGAGGACTCGTACGTATTATGTGAAAATTTTATCGGCACAATAACTTTTTTTCATACGTCATTGTCCAACTTTTTTCTGAAAATTGTTATAAAACAAAGTTAATTTAATATAAATGTTATATAACAGTTAAAGGGAGAGATTGAACAATGGAAAAGATAGGTGCAGAACAAGAAACAGAAAAAAAAGAAAATGAAAAAACAAATTTTACATGGGTGGAAGAATACCCAACCATTTTAGACATTGTCAATGAGTATTACAGTACGTGTCGATAAAATGGGGAAGGCCGGAACAAAAGTATTTCAGTTGAAAGAGGATCCGAACGATGAATCGTTCGGATTTTTTCATTGTGATGGTGAACGCAGGTTTACTGCATGTAGCTATGTCTCAATATTTTTTTATAAAAAAGATATAATAGTAGCAATTTTCTTAAAAGGTTTAATATAATAAATATTAGGGTACTGAATTGTATGAAATAAAGATAAAACGCATCGTTTCATACTATTTCCTTTTTTACCGCTAGTATAGCCTTGAAGAAAAAGTTTCATTTGATATACTAACTATACGCTTAGTCTTTAAGATAAAGATGAAGATTCATTGTTATTGTTACACGCAGTGAATGAGCTGCCTTTGCTTGGCGAAAACGTCGTACAAACAAAGACAGATAGCGAATTGTTTTGGGTGCGTTCATTTAGTTCAAAACAGGGAGGCGATTAGTCTATGTTACTTGTACGTATGGCCATGATTGGTTTCTTTTCATTAACAGCCATATCATTGTTCTCTTTTCAGTCCGTTGAAATTATCCATGCCATTATGGACTTTTTCTCATCAGCTGATAAGTACTAAAAAACTATATCTTTTTTAAATAAAAAGAGGATAACCCTTAGGGGGCTATCCGTCAAAAACCGCCTTTTGGGCGGTTTTTTTATGCTTATAGCTGTGCTAACAAACGAACTGCATTCATTCTCTGATGACAAAGTCCACGTGTTTTTTTAAGCTCAACATTCGTTGAAATAAGTATTTACGTACTGTTCAAACTGAAGCCAATCGTCCACGCGAGGGACCTTTACTTCTTCGTTATACGGGTAGCTCATGGCAACAGCATGGCGACCTGTAGCTTGAAAAGCCTTCAAATTATGCGGTGCATCATCAAATAGCAAGTCTCCGTATATTTTATCTTTTTGGTGTGTAAACACGATATTGTATTTTCCGATAAACGGAAGGTGTTTTTCAACCCACTGCTCTTTTTCTGTATAAGCATAGGTACGGCTGCTTGTGACAATTAAAATGGCAAACCTTTCATAAAGTCGTTTAAGAACCTCAACAGCATGAGGCAGAGGTTTTAAATGTAAAAAAAGCCCCGGCTGATCGAGGTAGTCATAAATTTTTGTGCCGCATTCCGGCTTTACATACTTTTCTGATTCCCAGCATTTTAACTTTTTAACCGATAAGCTGTCGCAATAATCTTTGTTATATTGGTTATGCCAATCCGTCATAAGATCACAAATGACAGAATCCATGTCAATTAAAAGGGTGTGCATTTATTCAACTTCCTTTACAGTATTCATCTACACGCTTGGTTTTGCAATGTAATGTGCTGCTTCTACTATACCAAATCTTTTACATGCAGAAAAAGAGCAAGCCGCATCAAAATCGCACAGCTTGCCCTTTTTATAGAAACTACATTCTTTTAGCACCTAAATAGCGTTTGCTCCAATAGCTCTCTTTCAGAGAAGAGATGCTCACACCTTTAGATGAAGAGCAGTGAAGAAACTGGTTATTTCCTAAATAAATTCCTGCATGAGAAGGCCCTTTTGTATAGGTTTGAAAGAACACAATATCTCCAGCTTTTGGACTTGAGACGCGCGTTCCTTTTTGATAAATTTGAGCTACTGTTCGAGGAAGTTGAACCCCGCCGCCATGTTTGAACGCATAGCCAATAAAACCGCTGCAGTCAAAGCCGCTTGGCGTTGTTCCACCCCAGCGATATCGAACGCCCATATACTGTTTTCCTTTGTTAATCACTGCGTTAGGGTTATAGCGCGCTGAGCTAGAAGGCGATTTGCCCTTTGCTGAAACGCCTAGTTTAGCATACGTTCCTTTTCCGACAATACCATCTGCTGCTAGTCCATTTTTGCGCTGAAATGATTTTACAGCAGAAGTTGTAACAGTCCCAAAGTATGTAGTCGTATTCCCTTTAAAATAACCTTTATTTTTCAACGTTTGTTGTAGTTGTTTAACATCTTGGTGATTCATGCCTTGGCGAAGCGTTTGGTCGCCTAGAGCCGCTTGGCTGACAATCGGGCTAGTAGAAACAATAACGCCAGCAAGCGTAAGAGCTGCTATTACTTTTTTCATAAAACTAGTACCCCCTGAAAATTTTTCCTGATTTGAGTAAATTCATCATATCATCTTTCGACAGTGTTCTACGTTACAATTTCATTACATATATGAAAAAAATGAAATATAAAGGTGAATATAGTCTTATAAAAGCTGTAACTAAAAGGGTTCTTTAGATGTGCAATATTGCTAGAAAAACTTTGAATATTTGACGGTAAATAACTAAAAGATATGAAAAAGTATGTACATTTAAAATTTAACAAAGAAATATGTTGTGAATTACTACACAAAAAGTTCGAACTCGGGTAAAATGTAGAACTATAATATAGTAGTCATGTATGTGACTTTGATGAGGTGAAAGTAATGAAAAGAATAGGTGTATTAACAAGCGGCGGAGATTCTCCAGGTATGAATCCTGCGGTTCGTGCTGTTGTGCGTAAAGCAATTCATGAAGGTATGGAAGTTTACGGTATCTATCAAGGATATCAAGGGTTAATAGAAGGAAATATTAAAAAGCTAGAAGTTGGAGATGTTGGTGACATCATTCAACGCGGTGGAACTATGCTTTATTCTGCAAGATGTCCAGAATTCAAAACAGAAGAAGGGCGTTTAAAAGGTATTGAAAACCTTAAGAAGCACGGTATTGAAGGCTTAGTAGTTATTGGTGGAGACGGATCATATATGGGAGCTGTAAAACTAACAGAGCTTGGTTTCCCTTGTATCGGTATCCCAGGAACAATTGATAACGACATTCCAGGAACAGATTTTACATTAGGATTTGATACGGCTCTTCATACGGTTATCGATGCAATTGATAAAATCCGTGACACGGCGACTTCTCATGAACGTACGTTTATTATTGAAGTTATGGGTCGTAATGCAGGAGACATTGCTCTTTGGTCAGGTCTTGCTGGCGGTGCGGAAACAATCCTTATCCCAGAAGCAAAAGATGAGTTCCAAGAAATGGTTGATCGTTTGAGAAAAGGCCAAGAGCGCGGTAAAAAGCACAGCATTATTGTAGTAGCTGAAGGTGTAGCCAATGGTAATGAAGTGGCGAAGCAGCTTCATGAAGCTGCAGGTATTGAAACGCGTGTAACAGTATTAGGACACATTCAGCGCGGTGGTTCCCCAACTGCTCAAGATCGTGTGCTAGGAAGCCGTTTCGGCGGTCGTGCAGTCGAGCTTCTGCTAGAAGGTAAAGGCGGCCGTGCAATCGGTATCCGTAAAAATGAAATTGTAGATTATGATATTATGGAAATTTTAGGTGAACCTCACCATATCAATGCTGATATGTACCGTTTATCTAAAGAGCTTTCAATCTAATCACAGTGTTGCTGAGGCGAAACTTCTTATATTGAAGGAGTTTCGTCTTTTTTTGATTGCATCCCTGTCCCTTCGCAGTGTTTGCATGTTTTCATGTAACCGATACCAGGAATAACGGCTAGCTTTCCGAGCCCTTTGCAAAAAGTGCAAATTAATTCAAAACCAAACATCGTTCCATCCCCTCTGTACACGTTTTCTTTCAGTTTATCATAAAAGTAGACAAATAATTTTAAAAATTATAGAAATAATTAAAAAAATGATTACATTTGAACAGCGAGTGATATAGTAAAGAGAGAAGACCATTTTACAAAAGAGGAGAGGAAGCGTGATGTTTAAACGAATTTTACTTGCCTCAGATGGCTCAGAGCATGCAGCTAAAGCAACAGAAAAAGCCGTTCAGCTGGCTCAGCTGACGGAAAACAGTTTTATTCAAGTTATTTATGCAGTAGAGGGTGATTCAAGATTAAAATCACTTAGCCGCGACGAGGAACGGGAAAGTCGGATACATACAACAGATGAAATTTTAAAGCAAGGAAACGTGGAGTATGAGATTACGTTTATGCATGGAGACGCGGCTAAAACAGTGATTCAATTTGCTAATCAAAATTCATTTGACCTTGTAGTAATAGGAAGCAGAGGGTTAAATCCTGTAAAAGGCATGCTGCTTGGAAGCGTGAGTTCTAAAATTGCACAGCAAGTAACGATTCCTGTGCTAATTGTTAAATAGGAGAGAAATGCAATGTCAAAACAGTACAAAGAATTAAAACAGCTCATTGATGATGCTAAACACATTTGTTTTTTTACGGGAGCAGGAATGAGCACAGAGTCAGGCATACCGGATTTTCGCTCTCAAAATGGCTTATATCGCCAAAACAAAAGCTTTGTGGACATAGTAGCTGCTGACTTCTATGAACAGTATCCTCATGAGTTTTGGCCGCTGTTTAAAGAGATTTTTCATATTAAAATGCTGCATCAGTATAAAGCAAATACGGGCCATCGCTTTATTGCTGAACTAGAAGAAGCCAAAACCGTGCATGTGATTACGCAAAATATTGATGGCTTGCACCAAGATGCAGGAAGCACGAACGTTTTTGAGATTCATGGATCCATTAAGAGAGCTCATTGTCCAAGCTGTAAAGAAGAGTATGGCTTAGCGTATTTAAATCAGTCGGCTCTCCCACAATGTACAGCGTGTGAGCGCCTTTTAAAGCCAAATGTTGTTCTCTTTGGAGATGCCATTCATCAGTTCGATGAAGCAGTTACAGCAGCGCTGTCATCTGATTTATTCATCGTGCTTGGTTCATCGCTTGAAGTAGCACCGATTAATCAGATTCCGCTGCTTGTGAGCCGGTACAATCGTACAAACATGGTGATGATTAATAAAGAACCTACGCATTACGATTATTTGTTTGATTTGGTTATCTATGATTCCATTGGACAAGTGGTCGCAAATTTATAAGCGTCTATGCATGGACATAGCGCTTTTTTAGCATTTAGTGATAAAGTGTAGGGATGTATCATATGGTGTAGTACATCATCCATTCGCTAATGGATAGAAGGGATGTTTTCGCATATGAGTGTAGGCTTGAGAGTTTGTCTCTTCATTGTTGGTATTGCACTCAAAGTGACAGCTGTTTTGACTTTGATTTTTGAAATGAATCTTGTCCCTATTCACGGAAGGAGTCTCACTTATTATGCTGAAGCGATAGGTATGAAACTCCCCATTATCTGTTTTGTCCTTGGTTTTTTTTGTGTAGCAGCAAGCTTTTATTTACCTGCTAAAAATCGCCGCACCAGTAAATAGCAAGGGCAGGAGACTAACTAAAACGTTTGACTGCAAAGTTTTTAACATTTAAAATAAAGTCAATAAGTTTAAAAAGAAATAGGATAATTATTCCTTATTCTTTTTAGATATACGGAAATAGAGGTGATTGGATGGGGCAGTGTACCACGTTGGCGAAGTAGCATTATATGCACCAGTGTCAAAGCGTACAATACAGTATTATATAAACCTACATTTGCTTCACGCATATCGCTCTTTATCACATAATCGCTCTTTTAAGACGTTAACAGACTTTAACTTTATAAAGATTGTAAACTACTAAATTTTTTATAAATGAATGGAAGAGAGAATCAGCGCTGAAGCAACATCATGAAATGAAGCGATGTGAGCCATTGCTTCACATCTAGAACAGCTGAATAAAGAATGACCTGCTACACTAACGAGTGAAACGTGAGATAAGGAAGAAAGACTGGCAGTTTTGCTCCATATAAAAATGTTTATACATTTATCATGTGATTCCTCCTTATATGCACTTTTCCAAGTGATCAGTACAGGGATAGAGTTCTTTATCCAAATTTTTTATTTTTTAGGAGGTGAGTCCTTACTCGTTTTTAAACGAGCTAAGGAACTTGATTGGACATATTTAACTTGATTTTACTAGCGGTACTGATTGCATTAACTGCTTTTTTCGTTGCTACCGAGTTTGCGATTATTCGCGTGAGGAGTTCCAAAGTGGATCAGCTTATAGCAGAAGGGAGCAGCAATGCAAAAGCTGCGAAGCAAGTTATTTCAAATTTAGATGAATACTTATCTGCGTGTCAGCTTGGTATTACGATTACTGCGCTGGGAATTGGTTGGTTAGGAGAGCCTACACTTTCGCATCTCCTCTCACCATTACTTGATCAACTAGGGATAAGCGGAGCTTTAACAAAAGTACTATCTGTTGCGATTTCTTTTGCGGTTGTTACATTTATAAACGTTGTGGTCGGAGAGCTTGCTCCGAAAACATTTGCAATTCAAAAAGCAGAGAAAGTCACTTTATTATTTGTTCGTCCGCTTATACTCTTTTATAAAGTAACCTATCCTTTCATTTGGCTATTAAACAGTTCTTCTCGTTTAATAACAGGGTTATTTGGTCTAAAGCCTGCTTCAGAAAATGAGCTTGCACACAGTGAAGAAGAGCTTCGCATCTTGTTATCAGAAAGCTATAAAAGCGGTGAAATCAATCAATCGGAGTTTAAATATGTAAGTAAAATTTTTGACTTTGATGATCGCGTTGCCAAGGAGATTATGGTGCCGCGTACGGAAGTCGTTTCGATTGACCAGGAAGATACAGTCGAATACATCCTTGAGATGGTCCAAGAAGAGCGGTTTACCCGCTATCCGGTCATCGATGGAGATAAAGATCATATTATTGGAATGGTCAATATGAAAGAGATTTTAACCGAGATTGTCATGAACAACAGCAAGGAAAAAATAGATTTAAAACAGTATATCCGTCCTGTTATTGAAGTAATTGAATCGATTCCTATTCATGATTTATTGCTTAAGATGCAGCGTGAACGCATCCATATGGCTATTTTAATTGATGAATACGGTGGAACAGCAGGGATTGTAACAGTAGAGGATATTTTAGAGGAAATTGTCGGTGAAATTCGTGATGAATTTGATGCGGATGAACTTCCATTAATTCAGAAAGTCAAACCCGATCATTATATTGTAGATGGAAAGTTATTAGTAAGTGAGCTTAACGAGCTGCTTGGCACAACAATTGATGATACGGATGTTGATACAATTGGAGGCTGGGTCTTGACGGAAAAATATGACGTCAAGCAAGGAGAAAGCCTTAGCTTTGATCAGTATGACTTTACCGTTACGAAAATGGAAGGCCATCACATTCAATATATTGATGTGATCAAAAAACGTCAGGTGCATCAAAGCACGGATGAAGCGGTTAATGTGTCGGACATGAACCAGTCACAGGCTTTATCTTCGTAACAAAAAGGCGCATTGCAAAAGAGCAGTGCGCCTTTCTTATGAAAAAAGCGTGCTGAGAAGATGATAAAGTCATATGATGGAACTAAGGGATAATATTACCGCTATGAATCTTGAAATCAATTTGCTTTAATAAAAGTATGAAAACTCTATCAAAACTTTTATTAGTAACACTGTTGTCTGTCACTCTAGCTTTTGGTCTTAATAACACTGCGCAAGCAGCAACCGTACATACCGTTCAATCGGGAGATACGATGTGGAAAATAGCAGTAAAATATCAGGTTGGCGTTTCCGAGCTGATTGAAGCGAATTCTGCTATTAAAAATCCTAATTCGATCTATCCGGGACAGAAAATTACTATTCCAACCGATAAAGCAGGAAGTTCATACGAAGAGCAAGTGGTTCAGCTAGTGAATCAAGAACGTGCTAAAGTAGGACTTAAGCCTTTAAAGTCTAATTGGGAAGTAGCTCGCGTTGCTCGCTATAAATCGCAGGATATGATTGATAAAAATTATTTTAGTCATACATCGCCTACATATGGAAGTCCGTTCGACATGATGAAAAACTTTGGTATTACATACAGTACAGCAGGTGAAAATATCGCTGCTGGACAAGCAACTCCAAAAGAAGTGGTTAACGCATGGATGAATAGCGAAGGTCACCGTAAAAACATACTATCGAGTCAATTTACCGAAATCGGAGTAGGTTACGCTAAAGGTGGAAGCTACGGCCATTACTGGACTCAAATGTTCATTTCAAACTAAAAAAGAAAGGAAAAAAAGCTGACTTAGTAGTCAGCTTTTTTTAGCTTCGAGCACTTTCTAGAAATTCTTTTGGATTGCCAGAAAGCTTTCCGTCCTGCTCAACGATGAGTGTGCGCGTAGGGAAAGCAAATTCTACGCCTTCTTCTTCAAGAATGTCCATAATTTCGAAGTTTATATTTTCTTTTACATCTAAATAATCAGCAAAAACGGTTGTATTTGTAAAGAAATACAGATAGATATTTAGACTAGATTCATAGAAGCCGTCAAAATTTACAAGAATCGTTTCATTGTGAATTTCTTCGTGCTCCGTCAGCATCTTTTTAATTCTTGTCACTACGGTTTCTAACTTTTCTTTTGGTGTATTATAATTCAAGTTTAAATGAAAGGCAATTTGACGTTTTCCCATCTTAGCCCAGTTGATAATAGGCTCATTAGAAAGAGTAGCATTTGGAACCGTTACGACTGCTTGAGCGAACGTTCGAACTTTGGTGCTTCGAAACGTAATATCTTCTACAACGCCTTCAACACTCGGTGTTTTAATCCAATCTCCAATAGTAAAAGGCTTTTCGGTAATAATCACAATTCCGCCGAATAAATTACTAACGGTGTCTTTTGCGGCTAGGGCAAAAGCAAGACCACCTAACCCAAGACCCGCTACAAAGCCGTTTACGTTAAAACCCCATTCTTCTGCGATGATGGATATAGAAAGCATAACAACAACGATGCGGATGAACTTTTCAATAAAAGGAATAATGATTCGATCCACTTGGATATCAAAGCTTTTGGCAAACGTTGCAAAAAATAAATTGGTAGAAGCAGCTAAATTATACAAGCCCCATCCTGCAAGGCCAACAGAAGCTGAACGAACTAAATGTCTTTCCGTGTCGGCTGTTAAAACATCAAAGGGAAGATAGGGAAGAGCAAGCTTGAAACCAATAATCACAAAAATCCAGCGCAGCGGCTTTTCAAAAGCTTCTAAAACGCTCGTAATTAAATTGATTTTTTTATTTTTGACAAAACCAATAATAAACTTAAACAAATAAGTCGTGAACAGCTTGCGAAGAATTAAAAAGATCAGAAAGATCCCAATCGCAATCACGATTTTTTTCCAATCATCTAAAGATGACAGAGACTTCAAAAAATCCATACAATCCTCCTAGTTACCAAAACTGTGCTACAGTTCATTTATATCCGTCAATTAAAGCATTTCTATGTAGAGTGTACTGTACCCTAAATTCATGCTTTTTAAAAGCTTCTTCCCTATTAAAATAGCATAAAAATACCCGTAAATCTATTTAAGTGATAATTATGAATATATCTCTTTTTAGTAAAAGAGACAGACAATAGTCTGAAAATAAGTTGTATAATAAATAGGTGATATTATAAACATTAATTTATCTTATTATTTATTTAAAACGTTCGTTGGAGGGAGAAGCTTTGTTAAGTCAATTAAATAGAATGCTAGAAAAATTGATGCCCTTTATTACGCCGGTCAGCTTACTCATAGGAGTGCTTATCGGTTCGTCACTGAGTCAGTATACCTTTTTAATTCCATGGCTTTTTGCATTAATGACGTTTGCTGGAAGTTTAAACTCAAATTTTCAGCAGTTAAACGCCACCATACACCGTCCATTTCCAATCGTTATGGCCCTGTTTGTTTTACATATTTTTATGCCAGCGTGGGCTTGGAGCGTTGGCCAGGTGATTTTTCCGCATGATGTATTTACAAGCACGGGCCTTTTACTAGCAGCGATTATTCCAACCGGAGTGACTAGTTTTATATGGGTCTCTATTTACAAAGGAAGCATTCCTCTTGCGCTGTCCATTATTTTAATTGATACTCTTTTAGCGCCGCTTATCGTTCCTTATACGCTTTTATTGGTGGTTGGAGACACCGTGCATTTGGAAGCGCTAAAGCTAGTCAAAGATTTATGTTTTATGATTGTCCTTCCATCTCTGTTAGGCATGTGCTTAAATCAATATACAAAAGGAACAATTAAGCAGACATTAGGACCAAAGCTGGCACCTGTTTCAAAAATAGGGTTAAGTGTGATGGTCATGGTAAACGGGGGAGTGATTGCCCCTTATTTAAAACATATCGATAAAAAACTGCTGTTTATCATCGTGATCGTCTTTTTAATGAGTTCAGCTGGTTATTTCTTTAGCTGGATGATTGGTAAATGGCTAAGGTGGGACCGAGCAAAAGTTGTGACGCTTACGTTTTGCGGGGGCATGAGAAATATTAGCGCCGGAGCCGTATTAGCGGTATCTTATTTTCCAGCTCCCGTTGCTGTACCCGTCGTACTAGGGATGTTATTTCAGCAGGTATTAGCCGCTTTATCAGGGCGTTTAGTTCAAAACTATTACCAGAAAAAAGACGCTGAATTTGTTTCATTAAAATAAATGGAAGAAGCAAGGGACGAACCACAGTAATCATAAAGTAAGCACTCTGTTTTAATGATGAGAGATAAGGTGCTTTTACGCTTGCTGCGTTCAAGATAAAGAGATGATTAGAAAAAGAAACGGTGTGGCATACTAGAAAGAAAAAGGTCGGATATTCTTGCTTATCAATATAGCGCTGGGGTTTGTTTTACCTTGGATTTTTGGCACACTTTATTTACATCCTAAAAATCGTCGTTTAATGCCTTTAGTAGGAACTGCTTTTTGCATTTTAGCAATCATTGTCAATGAATTAGGGAGTTATTATGGCTTTTGGAAACTCCGCACTTCTTTAGAAAATGAAGCATTAGAGGCGCTGCCTTTTAATTTAGGCGTCTATCCTGTATTGGCCAGCTATATGATTTTTTTAATCCAGCGAATCGGAAAACCTTATTTTTTTATTTTTCTTATTGCGCTGTTTACAACATTTTTAGAAGGAACGTATGTGCATATGGAAAGAGTTATATACGGAAACGGGTGGAATCTCGGCTGGACATTTTTTTCCTACTGGATTCCGTACAGCGTGATTTATTTATACTATAGGTATTTGGTTAGTCTTAGACTGCTTCACTAGAAGAAAGAAAAAGAAGTAAATATGCACAATAAAAAAAGCCGTGAATATTCACGGCTTTTTTTGTTAGATCGCTTTTTTCGAGCTGGATTTATCTTTTGAATGATCCCACGCATCAATATTATCAAGTCCAGAAATGCTGTCTTGATAGAAGACAGGGTCTTTTCCAGCTTTCTTTTGGGCAAGATAATCTTTGAGTGCGGCAAAGGCAACTTTTGACAGCAGGAGAATTGCGATTAAGTTGACTACTACCATAAAGCCCATAAACAGATCTGCTAAATCCCATACAAGCTGAATTTGAGAAATAGAACCGAACACAATCATTGCAAGTACAGCAACACGATAAGTCATCAGCCAAGCTTTATTTGTGTTCAAGAACTCAATATTTGTTTCTCCATAGTAGTAGTTACCAATTAATGTACTAAAAGCAAATAGGAAAATCATAATCGCAAGAGCGCCTGCTGCCCAAGAACCAATGTGAGTGCTTAAAGCAGCCTGTGTTAACTCAATACCGCTTAAATTTTTATTTGTGTAAGCACCTGAAAGTAAAATGATAAAGGCAGTACTGCTACAAATAATAAGCGTATCCGTTAATACACCAAAGGCTTGAATCAATCCCTGTTTTACCGGGTGGCTTGTTGTTGCAGCAGCTGCAGCGTTTGGCGCGCTACCCATACCCGCTTCGTTTGAGAATAATCCGCGTTTAATTCCTTGCATAAGAGCTGCTCCAAGAGAACCTCCGGCAATTTGCTCGAAACCAAATGCATTTTTTACGATTAACGCAATAAGAGAAGGCATCTCTTGAATGTTCATAATAATAATAAAGAGTGCTACGCCAATGTAGGCAACAGCCAGTACTACCACAATATATTCTGACATTTTTGCAATACGCTTAACTCCACCAAAAATAATGGCAGCGAAAGCCACTGTCATAATAATTCCTAACACTAAACGATTTGTTCCGAACGCATTTTCAAAAGCAAGAGTAATCGTGTTCGATTGTACAGCATTAAAAATTAAGCCGAATGATAAAGTGATTAAGACAGCAAACAGTCCGCCCATCCAGCGCTTCTTTAAACCTTTTTCCATATAGTAAGCCGGTCCGCCTCGGAAGCCGCCGTCTTTGTCTTTTACTTTGTATATTTGTGCTAATGTACTTTCGATAAATGCTGAAGCTGAACCGATAACGGCAAGCACCCACATCCAAAATACAGCACCAGGTCCCCCTAAAGCGATCGCAATCGCAATACCTGTAATGTTCCCCGTACCAACGCGGGCTGCCATACTGATACAAAATGCTTGGAATGGCGAAATTCCGTCTTTAGAAGAGCTATCCGCACCTTCTTTTAATACACGAATCATTTCTCTTAATAACCGAATTTGTAAAAACTTTGACCTGAATGTAAAAAACAAACCAAATGCAATCAGCATCGCAATCAGTAAGTAGGACCAAAGAAATTCGTTGATTGAACTAACAAAACCTTGAACTACTTCTTGCATAGTTTCACCTCTTCATGAATTATAGTAGAATAATAATAAAAAACGTGAATTTATAGAATTTTCCCTCTATTTAGATAGATCTCCCTATTTCCCCGCTGTTTTTCTTCATTATCCTTGTCGAATCTTGTTGCTAAATCTGAACCTTATATATATATAAAATAATAATTTTGGTCTTTTGTCAACTAACCTCACATGGAAAAATAGGGTGATATGACAAATGAAGCGGGTATGAAAAGGCGATAACAGCAGGGATGAAAGAAATTTCATTTTGTTTTACTTAATTGTTGCTAGAAAATAAAAGTTTTAGGCCAAGTACGCCAAAAACCGTTCCTTTTACATATTTTAATGTGTGCTGAAAGATACGGCTTTTTTTGACTTTTTTCCCAAGGCCAGAAGCAAATAGCGCAATAAGTGAAAAGATGATGAGCGTTTCGGCGATAAAGATGATACCAAACAAAATCATCTGCAAACTTACATGTCCAAGAGACGAATTAACAAACTGCGGTAAGAACGTGATGAAGAAAATAGCTACTTTTGGATTGGTTAAGTTGCTAACAAATCCTTTTCTAAAGTGATGGTGCTGCTGAACGTTTTCTGTTAATTCCAATGGACCGCTTTTTTCGCGAAACGATTGGTATGCTAAAAACAGCAGGTACAGAACGCCTACAACCTTTAGAATCGTAAAGGCTATAATTGATTTTTGAAAGATAATAGATAGCCCCACTGCGGCTAAAAGAGTATGTACAAAGGTTCCCGTAATAGATCCCAATACGGTTTTGATGCCTGCTTTGACGCCTGAAGCAATACTTTGTGTCATTACAAAAATCATGTCTTGTCCTGGTATTAAGACAATGATAAGTGACACGGCTATGTAAGGTATAAGCCAAGAAAATGTCATGATGATTCCCTCCCAACAGAATTTTAACCATTTCGACAAAAAGTTCTCAAGAGTGTGTGCTAATGAATTAATAGATTAATGGAGTAAAGTTAAGAAGGCATAAAAGCATAAAAAGAGGTTATTTCTCCTAATAAAAATCAATAAAAGATGTAGGAAAAAAATAGGTGGTGTTGTATAATAATTCGATATACTTAATTTTTATAGAAAGAGGGTAAAATTTATGAAGTACTGTTTAGCACAGCCAGAGGACGCTGCTATAGTTCACGATCTTATGCTGCAAGCCTTCTCCGTCTATCGCGATTCTGTCCCACCGTCCAGTGCTCTTGATGAAACGATAGAATCTATTATGCAATCGTTAAAGCACGGAAAAGAAGCTGTCATTTTATACGTCGAAAATAAGCCGGTAGCGATGGCGCGTTTTACGCTAGAAGAAACGAGCTTATATTTTTACCGCCTGTCTGTTATTCCTACTTTTCAAGGAAAAGGAATGGCTAAACAGCTTATTCAATGGTTAGAAACATACGCCAAAGAGTGTGGCAAGGAAAGTTTATCATGCAAGGTGCGAATGAGTGTTTCTCGTAATATAGCTTTGTATGAATCAATCGGCTTTTACATAGAGGAAAAAGAAATTGTACATAGAGACGGAGTGGATATTCCCGTAGTAAATATGAAAAAAGAGATTCTAAAAGGAGTAATGGCATGAATAAATCAACTCTTCCTTTACCGCCTCCTGTCTTTCTTTTAATCGGTGTAGTAGCCGTTTCTTTTTCTTCTATTTTAATTAAATGGTCGGAGGCGCCTGCTTCTATTTTAGGAATGTATAGACTGCTGTTTACGGTCCTTTTATTTTTACCGTTTTTACCATGGAGGGAAATGAAAATTCTTTTTAAAAACAGCACGTTAAAAGAATGGCTAATGCTAGCTGTATCAGGCGTGTTTTTAGGGCTTCACTTTCTGTTTTGGATGGAGTCTTTTTCACATACAACAGTTGCTAGCGCTATGATTTTGACTGCGCTTGAGCCGGTTTTCGTAGTGATAGGAGCTTATTTTTTATTTAAAGAAAAAACAAGCAAAGTAGGAATCATCAGCATTTTAATTGCTGTTAGCGGCTCAGTGATTATCGCATCGGGAGATATCGGAGTATCCAAAACGGCTCTTTACGGAGACTTACTTTCTGTCTTAGGTACAGTAGCTGTTTCTGTTCATATGCTGGCGGGGCAAGAATTATGCAGGAAAATGCCTTCAATCATCTATAGCTTCGCCGTTTTTTTAATCGGTGGCCTGGTTCTATTTGTCTACAATATTTGTACAAACGTATCGCTGATTCAATATGACATAAAAGATTGGTGGATCTTTTTGCTTTTAGCACTTATTCCTAATATTTTTGGTCATGCCTTATTTAACTGGCTGTTAAAGTACGTAGATGCTACAACGATTTCAATGGCTATTTTGGGCGAGCCAATTGGTGCCATCATTCTCGCTTATTTCTTGCTTGGAGAAATGACAACTGTTTCTCAGTTAGTGGGAGGAATGATTGTGATGATTAGTGTGATGATCTTCTTAAAGTACAAAGCAGCAGAGCTAGAAAAAGTCATGGCTCTTCAAGAAAAGTCCAATATCAGCTAATTGGATAGGCAAGCAGCACCGAGTATGATACAGTTTATTTATCATTATTTACCATTTGGTGAAGAGACTTTTATTAAACTATATAAAGCGGGTGTAAATATGCTGAAAAAACTAACGGATTACGTTTATTACTTTCCTCATTCTGAAGAAACGGATCGGCCGGTGCTCGGGCTTATCTGCGGGGAGAAGTATAGTTTCATCGTAGATGCCGGGAATTCTCCTGCGCATGCATCATCATTTTTAGAAGAAGTGGAAAAAATGGGCGTCCCTCCAATCAAAGGAGTAGCTATTACGCATTGGCACTGGGATCATACATTTGGCATTCATGCAATGAATAAGTATACAATCAGCCATCATTTAACAAAGAAAAAGCTGGCCTATTTAAAGACACTGCGCTGGGATGATGATTCCTTGGATAAACGCGTCCAGGAGGGGGAGGAAATTGAATTTTGCCGGGATATGATCAAGAAAGAAATGCCGAGTCGAGAGGCGTTAATTTTACAGGAGCCAGACGTAACGTTTCATCATCATATGGAAGTTGACCTAGGTGGAATCACTTGTTGTATTCAGCATATTGGAGGAGTACACGCGCAGGACTCGTCTATTGTCTACATACCCCAAGAAAAAGTCCTGTTTTTAGGTGATTGTCTATGTCCAGATTTTTATAGCGGTGACTGGAGTTATGATAAAGAAGACTTTGAGCGGATTCAGAGAGAGCTTAAAAAATATGATGCGCAGTATTATCTCTCATCTCATTTTGACCCTGAAACTCCTGAGGAACTTTGGCGAGATTTAAACCAATTGAGTGCGATTGGAGAAATTGTAGGAAATGAAGTCGATTTAGAAAAAGCATGTTTTCAGTTTGAATGTGAAACATATAAAAAGCCGACAAATGAGCAAAAAGAGAGAATACAGTATTTTGTTAATGGAAATATCAAACGCAAAAGCAGAGCACTGTTTTGATAGTTTATACATAATGATAAATAAGCCCGACTGTTCATACTATGTTATGAGCAGCCGGGCTTATTCAATTGGTTGTGCAGTGATATAAGCTTTAAGTTATGATAGTAAAATAAATAACTTGACGAAATAAAGTTATAAAAATATAATAAGTTACATAAAGTAAGTTGATTAAAAAATGATATATTCAAAAGGAGAAATAATCATGAATTTTCACCGTGCACCTCATGTATTTGTTGGGAAAGTAAATTTAAAAGTAGAAAATTTAGAGCGCTCACTTGCTTTTTATCAGCAAATAATCGGGTTTAAACTTTTAGGGAGAAAAGAGAACAAAGCTCTGTTAACAGCTGATGGACGCACCGCGCTGTTATCGATTGAACAGCCGGAAAACGTTACAGCAAAACAGCCTCGTACAACAGGCTTATATCATTTTGCTCTATTGTTGCCGACTCGTTCTGATTTAGGAAGTATACTGCAGCATTTGTTAAATAGCGGTTATCCGCTTCAAGGGGCGTCTGATCATCTAGTGAGCGAAGCGCTGTACTTGGCAGATCCAGATGGAAACGGCATAGAGATTTATCGAGATCGTCCGTCAAGTACATGGGAATGGAATGACAGTGAAGTAGTAATGGCTACAAAACCTTTAGATGCAGAAGCGATATTAGCTGAAGGAAACGGTAAACCATGGACAGGATTACCTTCAGCTACCTTAATGGGACATATTCATCTTCACGTTTCTGAATTAGGACAAACGGAAAACTTTTATCGAAATGGATTAGGTTTTGAGGTTGTGAGTAATTACCATAATCAAGCATTGTTTATTTCAACTGGGCGCTATCATCATCACATCGGACTAAACGTTTGGAATGGAATTGGAGCGCCTAGTCCTCTTGAAAGCAGCGTTGGTTTAGAGTCATTTACACTTGTTTTTCCAGTTGAAGAAGCAAGGGAGCAGACAATAAATCAGCTTCGTGAAATTGGAGCAGCTGTGTCTAAAGAAAACCAAGATTTCATCACAAAAGATCCATCAGGCAATATAATTAGATTAGTCCTTTAAAATAAAAGCTGCCGTAATTGGCAGCTTTTATTTATCGCAATGTTCGTCAAAATAGGAAAGAAATGTACACGTTTTTCTCAAATAGTAAGATGATAATGGCGAAAACGGTGTTATTTTCAGGGAAATAAACGAAGAGTCTTACGTTTAAAAAAGTTTGTAAATAAGCGGGCGTGGGAATAAAATACATATCAAGCATCATTTCTTATCGTTATTGAACCTTTATATAAAGTCTTTTCATATAAAACCTTGAAGGAAGGGAGCGGAAACCTGTGAGATATAAAGTGAAACATTGGCTTAGATTAACTTCAGACGAGCGCTATCTTGTATTGTTTGCTACTGCTGCTTTGCAAAAAGAAAAGCGATAAAAGAGTTGTTAATAGTAAGGAAAGTAGCTTTATATGCTAACGAAAAGGTAATAAAAGGCCTGAAAATAATATATTATTTTCAGGCCTTTTATTGTTTTTAAACCTTTTTTAAGTCAACTGTTGAGAGATAGCTTCAGCCGTTTGTTTACCGTTTGTTATACACGCTGCAATGCCTACTCCATAGTAAGAACAGCCGGCTAATGTAATAGCGGGGTGCTTGTCATGCAATTTTTGAGTCAAGCTGCGTACGAGTTCACCGTGTTTAAGGTGATAGGTAGGCATCAATTTATCCCAATTGGTTACGTCGCTTTCAATGGGCTTCTCTTTGATCCCTAAGCTGTTTTCAATGTCCTTTTGTGCCACTGCTAGCAGCTCTGCTTTTGACATCGGCCGCAGGCTGTCAAAGTAGTGACTCGTGCTTTTATAAAATAAGCGAACTAACAAATTCCCTCGCTTAGAGGTGTGAGCCCATTTTTTGCTCGTCCACGTGCAGGCATTGGCGATTAAGTTGCTTGATTGAGAGGCAATAAACCCGGTGCCTTCAGCGGGAAGGTATTCGTCTGGAACGTCATAGCCGATGTACACGCTAATTAGAGAAGAATCTTTTAACTGCTCAAAGTCTTCGTTTAATTCGGGATCGTTCAACAGGTGCTGAGCAGCCGTGTGCGGTGTAGCTAACACCACGTAATCCGCTGAATGGGCTTGCCCCGGCGTACTGATTTGGTAACGTTCACCGTTCCGTTTTATGCTGGTGGTTGGCGTATCTTTTAAGATCGTTACATCAGAAAGCTCTTCTTCTAAGCGGTGAATAATCGTTGATAAACCTTGTTTAAACGAAATGAATTTTTTATTTCCTGCCGTTTTAAATTTTTTTTCATTGGCTCCCATTCCTTTGATGATGCTGCCGTACGTGTTTTTATAGTCGAGCAGATACGGGAGAGTCGAAGAAATCGTGAGTTTGTCTAAATCGCCAGAGTAGACGCCCGATAAAATAGGTGCAATTTGCTTTTCTACTAGCTCTTCTCCTAAAAAATGTTTTAAAAAGAGTCCAATTGAGCTGTCTTTCGTAAACGTTGTATTTTTAGTAATTAAGTCTTTTAAAGCTGTAATTTTAGCTTTTGAAGAAATCAGCTCGCTTTTAAAAAGAGATTCTACGCTTGTTGGAATACCGAACATGGTATCTTCAGGAATTGGAAGCAGCTCATTAGCAGAGTAAATAAACGATTTGCCCGTTTCGTTATAGACTAAATCGTTTGTTAAGTGCAGCTCTTCTAGCAGGGGCATAACATTTTCTTTTCGAGCTACAATAGAATCCGCCCCTGTTTCCATGATAAATTCCCCAGCTTCACGCGTATTGATTTTCCCTCCTAAATGGGAATGTTTCTCTAGTAATAATAATTTAAGCGGGAGATTACGTTCTCGTTTTAGTTTCTGCAAATAGTACAGAGTGGTTAAGCCCGTAATTCCTCCTCCAATAACAGCGACCGTTTTCAAAATATTCACTCCTACATTTTCAACAATTAGTCTGTAATATACGAAAATCATACCACTATGACTAGGAAAAGTGTAATGAATTGATTGTGAACATAGTGTGTGCAAACACGAAAAGAAATATTGAAACTATACGATTAGATATTTTGAAATTACATAAAATAAAAGCTCATACACGTAGAGAAAATGACTGAGACGCAGCAGTGAAGAAAGGAGGAAGCATCATGCTCGGCGGTTTTATGGAAACGCTGAAAAAAGACTGGCTCGCTTTAGTATTAATAAGTGTTCTTATATGCGGTATTACCTTAAACGTACGAGCCGAAGAGAAGAGCGGACGAAGCGGATACATCGAACCAAAGCTAGTTTTTCCTGTGATCAGTGATGTTCATATTAAGGAAACAGGAACGCTTGATTTGCGTACTTTTCAACATGCATTAACGCAATTAAATGAACAGGCACCGAAACAAGATGCATTTGTAGTAGTAGGAGATTTGGCTGATACCGGCGCGTTAAAAGAATACGACCGCTTTTTTTCTATTTATAATCAAAATAAACAGCCGCAGGCCGTATCTCTTTTTACAATTGGTAATCATGAATACCGGGACAGCGTAACTAATCAGCAAGCGCAGCAGCGTTTTTTATCTAAAACCAAAATGAAAGCTCTTTATTTTCATCAAGTGATAAAAGGGTATCATTTTATCATGCTTGGAACAGAAAGCCGTCTGACCGCCGGTGATTATTCAATCAAACAAATTAACTGGCTTGGAGAACAGCTGAAGATAGCAAAGCGAGACGATCCTAAAAAACCGATTTTTGTCTTTATTCATCAGCCTATTAACAATACACTGTACGGGAAAAACAGATGGGGGATAGAAGTGAATGAACAGCTTCTTTACAATACGTTAAAACCTTATCCGCAAGTCATTACATTTTCTGGTCATACCCACCATCCGTTGGACGATCCTCGTACTATTTTTCAAAGAGATTTTACATCTCTTGCAACGTCTTCTGTTCGGTATATATGGCCTGGTGCTGGATATTTACAAGGTGAACTTCCTCCTGGCTACCGAGATGTGAGTCAAGGTCTTCTTGTAGAGGTTTATAATCGAAAAGTAGTAGTTAAAAGGCGAGATTTTCACGCAAATAAGTGGACAGGAGAAGCGTGGAAAATTGACATACCTGCAGATTCAAAAAAATTTCACTACACGAATGAACGAGATTTAGTAAAACCGATTTTTCTTCCAAGCTCTACTATTTCTGTTATACAAGAAAAAGCTTCATCGAATCAGCTTTATATCCAGTTTACGCAAGCGGTGGATAATCTGATGGTTCATTCTTATCGCATTACCGTCAAAAATAAAGAAACTGGAGAAGCGGTCAAAACATATAATGCATTTTCTCAATATTACAGCGATCCTGTTCCGGATGTTCTAAGTCTCCCGTTATCAGGTTTGCAGCCTCATACTGCGTATCAAATAGAAGTAGCGGCAGTGGATGCGTTTGACAATCAAAGCGACCAAAAATTAATCATTGAAGGCTCTACTAAATAGCTAAAAGAATCCTGATTTTTATTGATTCTTTTAACTTTTTTTCATCTGTTTTTAATGTTATTTTCATTAGATTTTTAAGTGGAGTTGCTACACTGAAACTGTATTTAAAGTAATAATATGTAATTTTCATGAAAGTATCAAAATCAAAAGGAGTTTGTATGAAAGGATCTTTTGTACGTTTTTTAGTAGTAGGGCTGGTCAATACAGGAGTAGGTCTCTCCATTATGTATGTGCTGCTTCATATCTTTCATCATTACTGGGCAGCAACGTTTGTGGGCAACGCAGCGGGGGCAGTCGTTAGCTACGTATTAAATCGAATATTTACGTTTAAAAGCGGAGTTCATTTATCTAAAAGCATACTGCGTTTTATTTTGGTTATTGGCGTTTGCTACGGTTTATCTTACTATATTGGACTGCAGTTCTCCAGCTGGTTATTGCACCAACTTCCTGCTGCTGTGCGTCCGTTCAAAAAAGACGTCGGTATATTGATTGGAACAGGTCTGTATACGCTTTTAAATTATACGGGTCAAAAATACTTTGTATTTAATGCAAAAAAAGAAGCAGCCGTCATACACGAGTAGCTTCTAGTAATTATGAAATGGAAATAGGTGTTAACAGATGAAGAAAGAAACAGCTATGAATAAAGAAAAAACATTGCTTATTATCGCTTTCCTTTTGCTGCTTGCGTATGTATCCCCTATGTTTTTGCTTGGGGAAAATTCACATATACGCGTGCACGATAATTTAGACTCAAATATTACGTGGTATAAAGTTCTGCATCGAAGCGGAGAGCTGTTTGGCTCCAGTCATGCCGTATTACCTCAAATTATTAACGGATTGCCGAGGAATACGTTTGGAACAGAATTTAGCGGTATTCAGTGGCTGTATGGTTTATTCCCGACCATGCTTGCATACAGCCTGAGTCAAACGATCACGCGCGTATTTGCTTTAATTGGAATGTACTTATTATTAAAAAAGCATTTTATCAAAAGCAAGGATGCTTATGCGATTCGAGTGCTTGTATCACTTGCTTTTGCACTTACTCCTTTTTGGCCTTCGGGGATGCTGAGTACATTAGGACAGCCGCTGGCGCTGTGGGCGTTTTTAACCATTCGAAACCGCGAAGGAACGTGGAAGGAATGGCTTACTCTTTTATTGCTTCCGTTTTACGCGAGCTTTGTGCTAGGGTTTTTCTTCTTTTTAGCAGCGATGGGGCTGCTATGGCTAAGAGATGCAGTAAAAAAACGAGCGTGGAATATGCCTTTTTTAAGCAGTATTGCAGCGATGACCGCTGTCTTTCTGCTCATTGAATACCGGCTTGTTGATTCTCTTTTGTTTCCGGAGGCCCCGACGAGTCGAAATGAATTTTTAAGCTCTACTCTAAGTTTCGGACATTCCATTCGCCTTACTTTGAAGAACTATACGCTTGGGCATACACATGTAATGACGCTTCATACCTTTGTCATTTTACCGCTTTCTTTTATTGTACTGTGGATTGTCGCTCGCAATCAGAAAGGAAAGCTTGAAAAAACGTTTTTGCAGTTATTTGTTCTTAATCTACTACTGTCGATTTGGTATGCGTTTTGGTTTTATAAAGGGTGGGAGCCGCTAAAAGAAAAATTTCAGCTTTTAAATACGTTTAACTTTGCTAGATTTCATTTTTTACGCCCGCTCATTATTTATTTGATGTTTGCCGTTGGCGGCTATGTTTTATGGAAGCGGGGCAAAGCGTGGAAAAAGTTTGTGTGGGTGTGTTTGGTTTTACAGCTGCTTGTGTTATTTATAGCGAACCCTGAGCTTTATTATCGCTACAATCACGAGCCGTCAGTCAAAGAATTTTATGCTGTCCATCAATTCGATGAAATCAGCAGATATATAGGGAAACCTAAATCATCTTATCGGGTAGCAAGCATTGGGCTTCATCCATCAATTGCTCAGTATAACGGCTTTTATACGCTAGATACGTATAACAACTTCTATCCGTTAACGTATAAACATGAGTTTCGCAAAATCATTGCCAAAGAGCTTAATAAAAATAAAAAGTTAGAAAGCTACTATGATCACTGGGGCAACCGCTGCTATGTGTTTGTTAGCGAGCTAGGGAAAAAATATGATTACCGAAAAGACTCAACGAAAAAAATCCGTCATTTGCAGCTTAATATCAGCCAATTTAAGAAAATGGGCGGTCGCTATATCTTTTCAGCTGTTCCAATCGAAAATGCTGAAAGTGACGGTTTGCACTTTTTAAAAGCATTTAACGATAAACAGTCCGCTTGGAAAGTGTATGTATATGAAGCAAAGTAAGGGGGCAATAACATGAACAGACCTATTTTAACGATTGTTGTTCCATGTTACAACGAAGAAGAAGTATTCACAGAGACATCTTTTCAATTAACTACTGTAATAAAAGAACTGATAAATGAACGTCTTGTATCGAGTGAAAGCACCATTTTATTTGTCGACGATGGAAGCAAAGACAGCACGTGGTCGCTTATTGAAAAAGAAAGCTGCAGCAATTTATTTGTAAAAGGGTTAAAGCTAGCGCGAAATGTAGGACATCAAAATGCTTTGCTCGCAGGACTAGAAGCAGCCCATAAGCAATCTGATTGCGTCATTTCCATTGACGCAGATTTGCAAGATGATATTAGCGTCATTCGTACCTTTGTGGAGAAATATTGGCTCGGGTATGAAGTCGTATATGGTGTTCGAGACAGCAGAGAAACCGATACATTTTTTAAACGAACCACGGCAGTAGGGTTTTACCGTTTTATGAATAAGCTAGGAATTCAGCTCGTTCAAAATCACGCTGATTTTCGTCTCATGAGCAAACGTGCTCTTGGCGAACTCATGAAATATAAAGAAGGAAACGTCTTTTTACGAGGCCTTGTACCATTAGTAGGATTTCGCTCCACGGAAGTCACATATGACCGAAAAGAACGGACGGCGGGCGAATCAAAATATCCGTTAAAGAAAATGCTTGCTTTTGCATTCGATGGGATTACATCTTTTAGCGTAGCGCCGATACGCTTATTGACGCTGCTTGGAGGAGCTTCTTTTCTCTTTAGTATTGCGTTTGGTATTTATGCGCTGATTCAAAAATATTTAGATCATACGCAAATCGGCTGGACGTCTCTTATTTTATCCATTTGGCTTGTAGGCGGCCTGCAGCTAATGGGAATGGGTCTTGTCGGAGAATACATTGGCAAGATTTTTAACGAAGTGAAACAGCGTCCTAAATATGCGATTGAAAGAGATTTATATACAAAACACTCATTAGACAAACAAAAAGATTTGCTTATGCATTAATTTAAGAAGCTTCTCCTAAATGGAGAGGTTTTTTTTTGTTAAAGCGTTTATCATAATTTTTAAGTGAACAGGAAATGCTACTACTAAAATTTCTAAGGAGATCAAAATCTATGAAAAGACTATTTTATACAGTCAGCACTTTTTGTTTTGTCTGGCTTGCTTTTGCAGCCATTCATGTCAGCGCTCTTTCGATTGAGAAGCTTCCAATGAAGAAATCATCTGAACAATGGTCGGTTGAACTGACAAAAGCGAGCATGACGGGAGATAATCAGCTAAAGTGGAAAAATAACGTCTATCATACATATGGATTAACCGTTGAAAACATTGGAAAAGACGTAGAGCGCGTGCAGGTCCAAGCTTTTCGGCACGAAGGAAAAAATAAGGCGAAATACAGCTTGTTTTCTCCTATTGAAAGGTCTAACTTAAGCAAAAGCGGTCAGCGTTTTCGCTATGCGAATTTTGCTGTTCCTGGAAAAGCGGCAAGCTTAGACATCATGATCAACTGGACGGACGAACAAGGTAATCATCAAGAGCATTTTGAATTTAAATAAAAGTCTTCGCCTAGGCGAAGACTTTTATTTTGCAGGAATTTATCCTCGCATGTAGAAAACGAACACGAAAGGAGAGATCGATAATGATTGCAAAAGCTACTGAAGAAGAATTACAGGAAATTCGGACGAAATCTGCTGATGCGCTGTTTGAAGGAACAATGAAGCAGTTTCATCCGTCAGCTGAACGCGTAAATGAACTAGTTGGTAGTGCCTTTGAAAAAGGCTGTTATTATTTAGTTTCAAGACAAGAAAATAAACTCGCAGGCTGGGTTCTTATCGGCCCATCTACCGACTTCTTTTCAAAAGAAGAAATTGGCTTTATCTACGAATTATATGTTGTACCGGAATACCGCGGGCAAGGTTTAGCCAAGCCGTTAATACAAAAAGCAATTGATGAATTGTCTATCAAAGGATACCCTGAAATCAGACTCAGCGTTCATGCTGGGAATTTTGCACAGCATGTGTATCGTGACCTTGGATTTGTAGATAAACAAATATCAATGACCTTACAGATGGTAAAACGTCCGTAACGTTGGTGAATATCAGCGAGTCCATAAAACATAAGATGTTATACACGCGATGAGGTTTGGCAGTGAAAGTAAAAGTAAATAAGTAGCCCAAACGGCTCCTTTATCTAGTACTTCAACGGCTCCTCCACCTGTATTATCTGAGGAAGGGGGATCTTCAAGCGCGTTCATAACTAAAGCTGCCGCAGCTAAAATAATTCCTCCGATGCTTCCCGTTGTTTTGACAATTGCAATATGGAAAGTAGATGAAAAAGCAATAGTAAGAAGCAGCAGCAAGCTTCCCAAAAAAGCAGATAACATATATCGTTTCATGTGCTCACCATCCTTTATGAAATCATACCATATTTTACTTCTTTTTTCTTTTTATTGAAAAGCTATTGACGTAACCTATAAAACATATTAGAATAGTCAGAAATAATTCAAAAACGAAATATTCTTATCTAGAGAGGTGGAGGGACTGGCCCTTTGAAGCCTCAGCAACCACAATTATTGAATGGTGCTAATTCCAGCATAGCCTAGCTCTGACAGATAAGAAGAGGAATCTTTTTCTATGATGAAATCCTCTTCTTAGGAAGAAACATTTCGTATAGAAAAGGTGAGGACATTGAACAGTAGACAAACAGCGTTAAGCACTGATGATTATTTAGATCTATACTTATTAGCCAAAGAAATAAAAGACGAAACGTGGCAGCAGGAAACTTTAGCCGCGCTAAAAACGCAGCAAAATCGTTCATTTGAAGAAAAACAATCCGCCCTAGTTCAAGAGATATGGGAAGATTTTAAACAGTTAAATGAAGATATTTCTTTTACGTATCGCTTGATTCAAAAAGAGCCAACTAACGAACAATTTCAGACTAAATTAAGGCACTTGAGAGAACGGCGGATCACGCTGAGCCGTGAGTTATATTTAGCTAAAAAACAGTATGTTGAACACACGCAATAAAAAGATCCGCTTGATAAACAAGCGGTTTTTTTGCGTGAAAATGTTAGAATCGTTATATTTCGGGTAGTAAATAGATAAGACAAGCAAAGGAGGGATAACAGTGGCCCAAGGTGTATTATGTGAAGTGAATGAGTGCATGTATTGGAAATCCGGAAATAAATGCAGTGCAGAGTCCATTTACGTTGTGAGTCCTGAAAGTAGTCACCATGTTTCTGAAACGGAAGAACCTGGCTGTAAAACTTTTGAACCCGCGAGATAAATGCTAGTTTTTATAAAAAAGCATAAAATGAACGATGCGCTGACGGAGTTGAGTCGGCGTTTTTCTATTTTTTTAAAATACTATTGCTTAAGTGCAATAATAAATACATATTAAAATAGCAGGGCCTATGTCTAATTGTGCGTTTAAACAAAATGATAAGATAATTTTTTTGTTTTTCGACAAAAGAAAAGTGAGAGAAAGGTGATAGAATACAAATATACAGCCTAGCTGTCTTTTAGCACAAACTTATATGAAAGCGCTAACAAAAAAGGCTGTGTTCATCTCGTTTTGACAGATTGGAAAAAGGGGAGACGTTTATGCAGGGGAAAACTCAGGGGAAAGAATTGAAACGCGGGTTAGAAGAAAGACATGTGACGCTGATGTCCTTAGGAGCAGCCATAGGGGTAGGACTGTTTCTTGGATCTGCATCTGCTATTAAATTAGCAGGACCGGGAATATTATTGGCGTACGGATTTAGCGGAATGATTATGTTTTTTATTATGAGAGCACTTGGAGAAATGGCGATTCAAAAACCTGTTGCAGGTTCATTCAGTAAGTACGCACGCGACTACTTAGGGCCGCTTGCCGGTTATTTAACAGGTTGGAACTACTGGTTTTTATGGGTTGTAACATGTATGGCTGAAATTACAGCCGTTGGTATTTATATGGGGTATTGGTATCCGGATGTACCAAACTGGATTTGGGCGTTATCGGCGCTTGTTATCATGACAACGGTTAACTTCTTAGCTGTTAAGGCATATGGTGAACTGGAATTTTGGTTTGCACTTATTAAAATTTTAGCGATTGTATTAATGATTGCCGTTGGATTATTAATGATTGTGTTTGGAATCGGCAACGGCGGCGTTGCGACTGGTATCAAAAACTTGTGGGACAACGGCGGACTGTTCCCGAACGGATTTAAAGGCATTTTGCTGTCGCTGCAAATGGTCATGTTTGCATATTTAGGAATTGAAATGATCGGCGTTACCGCGGGAGAAGTGAAAAATCCGGAAAAATCTCTAGCAAGAGCGATTGATTCTGTCTTTTGGCGTATTCTTATTTTCTACGTTGGTGCATTATTTGTCATTATGTCGATTTATCCGTGGCAAGAAATCGGTTCACAGGGAAGCCCTTTTGTATTAACATTTGAAAAAATCGGCATTCCAGCGGCGGCTGGTATTATTAACTTTGTCGTGCTAACAGCAGCTCTTTCTTCTTGTAACAGCGGTATTTTTAGTACAGGCCGTATGCTGTTTAACTTAGCAGAGCACGGAGAAGCACCAAAAGGATACGGCCAGCTTACAAAAGGCGGCGTACCGGGAAAAGCTGTTTTAGCATCAGCGGGTGCTTTATTAGTGGGAGTAGCGTTAAACTACATTGTGCCTGCCAAAGTATTTACGTGGGTAACAAGCATTGCAACATTCGGTGCGATTTGGACATGGGGAATTATTTTGCTTTCTCAAATTAAGTATCGCAAAACGTTAAAAACAGGTGAAGAGGCAAAGCTGAAATATAAAATGCCTTTATTTCCGTTAACATCTTATGTGTCACTTGCGTTCCTAGCGCTGGTGGTGGTTCTCATGGCATATAATCCAGATACTAGAATTGCAGTTGTCATCGGACCATTATGGTTTATCGGTCTTATTATCGCGTACTATGCAAAAGGATTCCACAAACGAAGTCAAGGTTCAGCTGCAGCTGAGCAAAAGCTAGTGAAATAAAAGAAAAGACCTCTTTCTTGGAAAGAGGTCTTTTTTCATTAGTTTATGTGCGAATGATTAGTTTGTTTTAAGGGATCATTGGTACGTATGAATAATGTAGAAAATATTCTATTTATTCTGTACTATTTAGTTAGAGAATTCGTTAATGATTAAGTGGTAATTGAAAGTGGATAAGTATGTTAGTTTTACGCTTTTTAACGCCGTACAGTGCATCGAAAAGTTGGGAGGAAATAGGCAGAAATGATAGAAAGATTTAGTGAAAAAGACATAAAGGATTTGCTAGTGCTATCTAAGTTGGAAAAATGGGATTATAGCGAAGCGGATTTACATACGATTTTTTCATCTGGAGACGTATTTGGTCATAGAAATGAGAAAGGTAACATTGTATCAAGCGTAGCAGTAATTTTGTATAAAAATCAGTCAGCTTTTATAGGAATGGTAATTGTGAGAAAAGATTACCGAAAACAAGGGTTAGCCGGGCAGCTCATGAAGCACTGTTTGCAAACTCTTTCCCCTGAGGTGAATGCCTACTTAATTGCGACAAAAGAAGGTGAGCACTTATATAAAAAAGCAGGGTTTAAAACCGTGGACTATGTAAGTAAATATATAAGCAGTGAATACATACCAAGAGCATTTAAAGCTTCAGGGGTTTATACACGATCCTTAACGAGAAGGGACTTCAAAGAGGTTGTAAAGCTTGATGAAGCAGCATTTGGAGATAATAGAAAGCTATTTTTAAAAAGTAGAATTCAGCAAGCTGAAAAAGCAGTTGTCTTACAAAACGAACAAAATAAAATGACGGGTTATGGTTTAGCGGTTCGTACCCCAAGCAATATCGTGATTGGTCCTGTAGTTGCTCCAAACGCTGAAGCAGCAATGCTAGTCATTGATGAACTAGCGAAGAATTACAAAGAAAAGCTGAGAATTGACCTGTCTTCTCATGAGGAAACGTTAAAGAAACTTATGGAAAATCACGGATTTCAGCTTCAAAATGAGCCTCCTGTTATGGCGTATGGTGTCAATCCCCTACCTGCTAGACAGGGCAATCTTTTTGCTATAGCAGCTCAGGCGTTTGGATAAAAAGAAAGGAGAAGCTCCTTTCTTCGCGTCTACCGAATTCTATCAATTTTAAATCCGTTATCAATTTGATGAAAGCCGACTTTTGGATAGTAGTTCATAGCAGAAGGAGCGGAAAGTAAAATCAGCGCGGTTTCTTCGCCGATTTCTGATTGAACGTGTTTGATTAGCTGTGTACCGATTCCTTGATTTTGATAATCTTTTACAACAGCTAAATCCGATAAATAGCAGCAATAGCTAAAATCTGTTAACGCTCTGGCTATGCCAATGAGTTCGCTGTCGTTCCAAGCGGTGATAGTAAGAGAAGCATGATCAAGCATTCTTTGAATTCGATCAAGGTCTTGTGCAGGACGTTTAATACCGGAATGTACAAATACTTCAGCAGCTTGTTCCGCACGGATTGAGACGTTGGTTTTATAAGTGATAGTCATTGCGTCATCTCCTTGATTTATAAGATATAGTCCAGTATATGAAGAACCTGAACTGAGAGTAAGTGTCAGAAACAGTGAATTTAATAGTATCAGTTAGAAAGGAAAGAACACTATGTTAGAGTTAATGCCTTTGCTTGATAAAAGAAAAGCAGATCCCTTATACATGCAGCTTTATATCTACATAAAGAAACAAATTCAAAAAGGTACCATTCCGCCTCTTGAAAAACTGCCTTCTAAACGAAAGCTAGCTCTTCATTTAAGCATTAGCCAAAATACGGTTGAAGCAGCTTATGTACAGTTAGAAGCAGAGGGCTATATCGAGATACTAGCCAGGAAAGGGGCATTTGTAAAAGAGATAAAAAATGAAGTTGTGCTTCAAGAACTGCCTCCCGCCTATGTCTCTTTACCGCAAGAAGAACGGAAATCAACTGTCATTGACTTTAGCCATGGAAAGGTAGACGTAGAAAAATTTCCGTATAACACGTGGAAAAAGCTAACGGTTCAAACTATTTATCATGATGAAAGCCAGCTTTTTTACAGCGGACATCCACAGGGCGAACTGCTTCTTCGCCAAGAAATTGCAGCGTATCTTTATCATTCAAGAGGAGTGCGCTGCACGGCGGAGCAAATTGTGATAGGTGCAGGTACGCAGTATCTTATGTGGCTGCTTTCTGTCACGTTGGGGAAAGAAAAAATAATTGGGTTTGAAAATCCGGGTTTTCACCGAACGAGGCACGTTTTTCAAGAACAAGGCATGTCAGTTATCCCTATTTCTCTCGATAATTCTGGCTTGAAAGTGAAGGAACTGAAAGAAAGCGGAGCGGATGCGGTGTACATTACGCCGTCTCATCAATTTCCTATTGGGATGGTCATGCCGATAGCAAGAAGACTTGAACTACTAGAGTGGGCGGCAGAAACGAACAGCTATATTATAGAAGATGACTATGACGGAGAATTTCGCTATAAAGGAAAACCGATTCCGGCCCTTCAAGGATTAGATCAAGACGATCGCGTTATTTATACGGGTACGTTTTCAAAATCGTTGATGCCTTCTCTTCGAATAAGTTATGCCGTGCTGCCACACCGGCTTCGTACAAGCTATGTGAAGCACTGTGGACTTTTTAAACAGCCTGTTTCAAGGCTTCATCAGCATACGCTTTTGCTGTTTATGAAAGAAGGGCACTGGGAACGTCACTTGAATAAAATGAGAACAACGTACCGTAAAAAACAAGCGCTGCTGCTAGATTGCTTGACTACTATTATGGGAGATCGTGTAGGTGTTATTGGAGAACATTCAGGCTTGCATATTCTTCTTGAGGTGAAAAATGGAATGAGTGAGCAGAAACTAATAGAAGCAGCTGCCAAGCAAGGGGTAACGATTTATCCAACGTCTATTTATTATCATAGTGCCGGTGACAACAACACGCCCTATGTATTGCTTGGATTTGCTGGACTGTCTGACGAAGAGATAAAAACGGGCATAGATTCGCTGTTTAAAGCTTGGTTCGTCCAATAAGAAGTGAAATTAAAGAGTTCTTTAAACAAAAAGACTTTAAACGGTCTATTTTAGCGAGAGAAATAGATAAGAACCAGCGCGTTTGATTACACAGACTGCGCCGGTTTTTTGTCTGAAAATCGAGAGTTTGCGAAAATTAGTGAATCTGTAGGTAAAGGAAAGTTTGATAGGAAGAAGATGCTTCTTGTAAGGAAGATACAAATGTATGAAAAAGCGGCGTTACATTCATGCGGTTATTTCTCGACCAGTCGTGGTTTACGAAAAATGATTTTCTTAGTTCGGCTGTGAGTTCAAGCTGTACTCCGGCTTTTAGCAGATTATCGTTTACAATATTTTGCTCGCTTGTTCCGGCTATATCAGAAGGGGCGTCACGGACTGTAAAGCCGTGTTTGCGCAGCGATTGCTTTACCAGCTCTTTATAAAGCTGATTTTTTCCGCCTACATATACGATAGGCTGACTGCCGCTGTAGCCGTGAATCGTCAAAACGGACATGCTTTGCTGAGCCATTCCTCTAGCAGTGGGTTCGTCAAAGTTTTCTGAGGTTATGTGCAGAACTCCGTTGTTAGTTGATTTGATGCCTTCGAATAAATAGTAAGAAGCGGAAAAATGATCGGCGAGTTCTTTGGCGACTTCTGATGTACCCGGTTCAATTCCTCCGCCATGAATGGCCATAATGGATAGGTAGCTAAAGCGCTGCTCGTAGCGAATATCGTAGTCTTGGTGAAGAATTTCGTGCTGCTGCAGTTCGGCATAAGAGGAGTAATAGTCACCGCTTGCATAAGAGGGAGGGAGAATCAAAAAGCAGCACATGAAAGGCAACAAAATGCTTGTACTCCATTTGAATAAACGATTCATCAATAATCACCTCTATTTATCCTATGATAAATAGAGGTGATTATTAGTATTTCCGTCCGATATAGAGTAAATGAGAAGAAAGTCCAAGGTGATAAGAACTTGATGCTTGTTGAATAAGCAGTTGAACGATGCTGTCCATTTCTTCAGGGGACTTTTCTTTCCAATAAGTCCATTCCTCAGAATTAACGGACAAAGCAACGTTAGAGGCAATCAGCTCGATGTATTGAAATCCATGCTTCTTTAAAAAAGGAATAATATCCTCAATATTAGCGTAATAAGCATGAGTAAACCGGCCTTCTTCGGCATGATCAAAGCAGCCTGATTCATAAAAATCATGCAGCGCTTTTGCCGTGTTGTTTGGTTTTAAACGCTCCGGGGATGTTTTAAAGAAGAAATGACGTGCTGGACGCGCGGCATAAACGAAATAAAGACAGTTCCGCCTGGTTTTGTGACTCGATACAGCTCTCGAACTGCTTGAATACGATCTTGTTTCTTCTGCAAATGATACATTGGTCCAAGCATTAATGCCGCATGAAATTGTTCATCGAAACAACATTGAAGATTCCTGGCATCCGCCACGTGAAAATCATGAAATGCATCATATACCTGCCGTTCTAAAGCTTTTTCTTTGGCTTTCTCAACTAATTGCGGCGTCAAGTCAGTTAAAGTTAATTCGTAGCCGCTTTCCGCTAGTTTCAAAGCATATCTTCCCGGTCCGGCACCGTTATCTAAAATATGTCCGCTGGGAGGAAGGTGCTTTTTGATAAAATGCCAGTTTACTTGAAACTCAATAGGCTCGCGTTCTAATCTTCCCCACTCATCGAATCTGCTGTAATAATTGATGATTTTATCCAATTTGATTAGCCTCCACTTCAAAAATTAGTTATAGTAAATTATAACAAAAATAGAAATAGTTAATAGGTGCGTTTGTGAAAAAATGAAGATGAAGAGAAAGGAGGGGGAAAAATGACCGCAGCTTTTATTAGTCGTCTAGCTCTATCAGGTCTGTTAGGAGCTTTGGTTGGATTAGAAAGAGAATTTAGAGCAAAAGAAGCGGGCTTTCGCACTCATTTTTTAGTTGCTGTCGGTAGCACGCTAATTATGCTAATTTCGAAATACGGCTTTTCGGATGTGCTTCATCAAGATCATATGGCCCTTGATCCGAGCCGGGTTGCCGCACAAGTAGTAAGCGGTATTGGTTTTTTAGGAGCAGGTATGATTATTATTCAAAAGCAGCATATTAGAGGGCTCACAACAGCCGCAGGCGTATGGGCAACGTCGGGAATTGGTTTAACCATTGGGGCGGGTATGTATACAGTCGGCATTAGTGCAACTATACTGGTGCTGATTGGCTTAGAAATATTGAACGTAATGTTTACATCTCTTTCTACGCATTCCATTTTAATTAAGTTTCGTGCAGCGAATCAAGAGGATATTTATGAGCTTCTTGATAAGATTGAAAGGGAAAATATTATGATTTCATCCTATGAAATTCACCGAGATCATCATCAAGGTGAACTGCTCTATTTTGTTGAAATAAAAGGAAAAGCAAAAAAGAAAGGGAATAAAGTAGAATTGATTAAATCGATTCATTCTATGGCTCATGTGTTATTTATTGAAATTGAATAAGTACTTATTTATTTTTTGTCAAAGAGATTAAGACATAACTAAATTAATCTAAAGTCGAACAAATGGATAAAGGGGCCAGTATGGATCGTTTAGTACACCGCAGTTGATTTCCATGCAAGGCTTAGCTTTCCGCGGGCGGGCGGTGAGCCTCCTCGCCGCTTGCGCTCCTGCGGGGTCTCACCTGTTCCGCTTTTCCCGCAGGAGTCTTTGCCTTGCCCTCCAATCAACCGCTAGAAGTACCTACATATATAAAACCTACGTTCGGATCTTCCTTCAACTAGAATACTTTTGCTCCAGTCTCTTTATTTGTTCTCTATCTTGCTTAAACTGTTTCGCCGTGTTTTAGCAAAGCAAAAAAAGGCTATTACCTAAATATAGAGAATTTTACTGGAGGTTATAAAATGAAAATTGGAGTGGTAGGCGCTACAGGAAAAGCAGGAAGTTTTATCGTGAAAGAGGCTTTAAATCGCGGGCATGACGTAACAGCAATTGTACGTGATGCGGGCAAAGTAGAAGAAAAGGATGTTCGTACATTGGAAAAAGATATCTTTGATATTACGGCAAACGATATTGAAGGTTTCGACGCAGTAGTGAATGCGTTTGGAGCTCCTGAAGGAAAAGAACATCTGCATGTAGAAGCGGGGCAGTCGTTAATTCATGTATTTAAACAAGCTCCGGACGTTCGTCTTCTTGTTGTAGGAGGAGCAGGCAGTTTGTTTGTCGATGAAGAGAAGACGACGCGTTTAGCAGATACGCCTGATTTTCCAAAAGAATATAAAGCGACAGCTGACAACCAAGCTCAAAATTTAAAAGACTTAGAAAGTACAAGCGATATTAATTGGACGTTTATTAGCCCAGCAGCATTTTTTAATCCTTCAGGAAAACGAACGGATGCTTATAAAACAGGAAAAGATCATGTTATTTTAAACTCAGAAGGAAACAGCCATGTCAGCTATGCTGATTATGCTATTGCTGTCATTGATGAAATTGAGCGAGGAGAGCATGTAAACGAACGCTTTACCGTTGTATCCGACGCTAGATAAAGGAAAAGCCGCTTTATGCGGCTTTTTTTTGTGAGTGATATACTATGAAAAAAGAAAAGGAGTACAGCAGAAAATGAAGAATACAAAAAACGTAACGCTAGCGTGTTATAGTGAAGCGTACGACTCGTCTATACATAGCTATACGCTGCCTGAAGAGCAGCTTATTTATACGGCACTTCCCGCTGAAGCCTTAGCTAATTGTGAGCAGGAAAAGGACAGAACGCCCGTTTTGATTTTGGCAGAAAACAAAGTAGCCGGCTTTTTCGTGCTCGACGCAGGGGAAGCCGTTAAAGAATATACCGAGAGCTCCGGCGCGCTTTTAATACGGTCGTATTCCATTCATCCTGATTATCAAGGAAAGGGAGTTGGCAAAAAGTCATTGAAACTTCTTCCTTCTTTTATCAACCATCACTTTCCGACTAAAAATGAAGTGGTGCTAGGCGTGAACTATAAAAACACGGCCGCGCAGCATCTGTACAAAAGAAGCGGCTTTGTCGATACAGGCCGGCATATTTTTGGAAGCCAAGGAAAGCAGTTTGTTTATCAGATGGACATAAAAAAAGCTTGAACAAGAGTTCAAGCTTTTTTCTTATATAACAAGGAGGAAGCTAGAGAAAATAGGCAGCGCTACAAGGGACGTTTTTAATACGGGAGCAGGTACGCGATTTGTAAACTTTGCTCCAATATATGAACCGACCATTGTGCCGACTACTACCTGGATCAACAGCGGAATATCTAAAAAGCCCTGCTGATAATAGCCCATTCCTCCGCCGATGGCAATCGGAATAATAACGAGCATTGTCGTTCCGGCCGACTGACGAATAGACAAGCCTAACACCATCATAAGGCCAAGCTGGATAAATGGAGTTGATCCAATTCCAAACATTCCTGACAGAGCGCCTGTGATTAAGCCGATCAGTAAAGAGTAGACGACAAATTTAGCTCCTGTTGGAATCGTACGTTCTTTTTGCTGACGGGAAAATAAAAACATTCGCAGCCAAAGTAAAACGCCAGATAATAAAAGCATACCGGCTGTTAGCCATTTTAGCTCGCCTTCTGGGATAAAGGATGAAAGGTTAGACCCAATCCAAGCGCCTAATGCACCGAGGATACCAACAGAGATACCGGATTTTAAAGATACGTTACCTTCGCGGTAATGACTGACTGCGCCAGATAAAGAAGAGAAAATCATTGCGGTAAGAGCCGTTGCAAGTGCAACGTGAACAGATACGCCGTACAGCAGCGTTAAAATTGAAATAATAAAACCTGATCCGCCTGCTCCGACAAATCCTAAGATCAGTCCGACGGCTAACATTGTTAAAACAATTGAAACATCCATAAACTAATTCCTTCTTTCAACACTTATTCTATGCAGACACATAACATTTTTAGCAAGTGCTACGTTCTTCATTTAAACATGAATTTTTTATGACGTCCAATGTATAATTTATATGAAATTGATAGTATTATGTAATAAGTAAAGGATGTGAAAAAATGGAATGGCAGCAGCTCGAATATTTTAATGTTGTAGCTCAAACGGAACATTTCACAAAGGCCGCAGAAAAATTATCAATCGCGCAGCCTACGCTCAGCCGCTCAATTTCTAAATTAGAATCAGAGCTTGGCGTGCCGCTATTTGAACGAAAAGGAAGACAAGTCATTTTAAATCGATATGGCCGGCTTTTTTATGAACGAACGGCTAAAGTATTAAACGAAATGGAAGAAGCTAAACGTGAGCTTTCAGATTTAATCCACCCTCACCGCGGCAGTATTTCGTTTGCTTTTTTAAAATCATTAGGCGCTTCGTCGGTCCCAAAACTAGTTCATGCTTTTTTACAAGAGTATCCGAACGTTCAATTTCAAATTTTTGAGAACGCCACGAACATCATGCTCGATCAGCTTCAAACGGGGGAAATTGATTTTTGTATGTCTTCCGTAACGGAATCTAGGGCAGGAATTCAGTGGGAATATTTATGGAAAGACGAGCTGTACGCGTATGTCCCTGATACGCATTCTTTTGCCTCAAAACAAGTGCTTTCGATTTCAGAGTTGGCTCATGAATCGTTTATCGCGTTAAAAAAAGGATACGGAAGCCGAACAATTTTTGATCAGCTGTTTGACGAAGCCGAGATTGTCCCAAATATTACGTTTGAAGGAGAAGAATTTTTGACGGTGATTGGTTTTGTAGCGGCTCATTTAGGGATTGCCTTGCTTCCTGAAATAAAGGGAGTGGACTTGCGAGGCATTAAAAAAATAAAGCTCAAAGAAGACACAGCTTCAAGGGTAATTGGGATTGCGTGGAACAAGGATAAATATTTAACTCCTGTTGCGAAAAAGTTCCAGGAATTTTTAATTCAGTATTTCAAAGACCATCATACAGGAGGAAAACGATGAAGAAAATTGCTTGCCTGCACGCTCATCATTCGAACATCTCTTATATAGAAAAAGCGCTGCCGTTTGCGAACTGTATGCATTTCGTAGACCCTGGACTTGTACATCGGGTAACAACCGACCCTAAGTTTGCAGCGGAGTCAGCAGCTGCAAAAGTAGAAAAGCAGTTAAAGTGGATGGAAGAATGTTCAGCGGATGCTATTTTACTTACGTGTACGAATTACATTGCTCTTTTACCAGAAGCATTTACAAGCGATGTTCCAATTATTAAAATCGATGAGCCTTATTTTCGCCGAATATGTGAAATAGAAGAACCGCAGCTTATCGTGTTTACAAATCCGGAGACCGTAGAAGGAACAATGAAGCGCCTAGACGAATTTGCATTTTATCAAAATGTAAAGATAAAGGTTCGCCCTGTTGTGATAGAAGGTGCTTTTGAACTAGTAATGACTGGAAACCTAAAGAAGTATAAACAGAAGGTAAAACATGTCTTACATGAGCTAATAAAAGAGCATAACACTGTTGTTTCAGTGGCACAGCTCTCAATGGTAGAAGCAGCGGAGGAGGTAAGCGACCGTATTATTACGCCTCTTCAACCGTTAGCGGAAGAAGTAAGAAAAACAATTATTAGGTCATAAGAAATGAAAGGAAGAAAAAATAAATGGTAAAATATTCACTTTATTTTGACAAAAATTTCATTTCCTTATATGATAAGTAGTGTTATAGAAACCACTTATTATATAGGGGAGGCATCGTTTTGTGAAGAAAGCAAATGCACGCGATAAGATTTTAGAAACAGCATCGCGGCTTTTTCAGCTGCAAGGCTATCATGCAACAGGATTAAATCAAATTATTAAAGAGAGTGGGTCGCCAAAAGGGTCTCTTTATTATTATTTTCCAAAAGGGAAAGAAGAACTGGCGATTCACGCTGTTCAATATACGAATAAATACGTACAAGTTCAAATTAAAGAAAGTCTAAATAAATCTTCTGATGCAGCGCAGGCTATTCAGTATTTTATTGAAGAATTGTCCAAGCAGTTTGAACACGAAGAAAGTATTGCTGGTATGCCTGTTGGACTGCTGGCTGGAGAAACGGCTCTTATTAATGAACCGCTGCGCGAAGTCTGCTACGCAGCGTTTCAAGATTGGGAAAAACTTTTTAGAGAAAAAATGATAGAGAGCGGATTTCAAGAGAAGCAGGCAGGAGAGCTTGCAATTGTGATTAACTGTATGATCGAAGGAGGAATCTTGCGTTCGTTAACAGAGAAAACAAGCGCTCCTTTGCAGCAGATTCAGCAGCAGATTCCAGTGCTTGTTCGTAAATAAAAAGTGAGGCTGGGACATCACAAAATGAATCTAATCTAAAGACTAACAATCGGGATACATGAGCTGAACTGCTTGTGACATCGCTGTTGATTTCCGTGCAAGGCTTCGCTTTCCCCGCAGGAGTCTTCGCCTTGTCCTATAATCAACAGCTAGAAGTAGCTACCTACATGGAACCTACGTTCACTATAATCATAAAAAAACACGAACTATTCATCCTTTTTGATAGATAGTTCGTGTTTCACTTTAACTAAACTATTATGTCCTCGATTCTTTTTTATAGATTGACGGAATTTGGCATATATTGATAAAATTTAAAGGTATATTTTCTGAAAATTCTATTTCTTACAAAGAGAAAGAAAGGAGTAGCTTGTGATTTTTACTATTATTCAAGCTGATGATACGTGGGCACTATGGGGAATTTTAGCAATTTGGGCTTCTGTTAGTATTTTTCTCGAACAAAAGTATAAGTGGGCTTCTTTTCTGTCAGGAGCTATTATTGCGCTAGCAGGAGCGCTTATCCTATCAAATTTAAAAATCATTCCAACAGAGTCGCCGGTTTATGATGCGGTTTGGGCGTATCTAGTACCGCTTGCCATTCCATTATTGTTATTTCAAGTCAATATGAAAGAATTATTTCAAGAAAGCCGGAAACTGCTTTTTATTTTCTTAATCTGTGCAGTAGGAACGGTCATAGGGAGCACGGTAGGCTTCTTGTTATTAAAAGATTATATTCCTGAACTAGCAAAAATTGCAGCTGCTATCGGCGCTTCTTATGTAGGTGGAGGGGTTAACTTTGCTACCGTTACGGCCAAATTTGAACCATCAAGTCAAATGGTTTCGGCGACGGTGGTTGCTGATAATATGGTCATGGCTTTGCTGTTTGCCGTGTATATGTTTGTTCCTTCTATGAAGTTTTTTAGGAAACATTTTAAGACGCCTCATATTCAAGAAGTAGAGGCTGGGCAATATGGAGAAAATGATCGTCATACGCTTGCAGAAAAATATTGGGCGAAAAAAGAAATTTCGTTAAAAGACGTGGCGGCTTCAATTGGTACATCATTTTTTCTAGTGGTTGCATCGTTTAAATTAGCCGAATGGTTTGGAACAATCATTCCAACTGGTCCAAATGTTTCGGTAGTTCAAACGTTATTACATACTATTTTGAGCGAAAAATATTTATTGCTTTCCACACTTACGTTTCTTGTCATTTATCTGTTTCCTTCTTATTTTAAAAACATTAGCGGAAGCCAAGAAATCGGCACGTACTTCATTTATATTTTCTTTGTTGTCATTGGAGTGCCGGCGTCCATTCCATTAATTGTTGAAAAAGCACCGCTTTTGATTCTATTTGTGCTCATTGTGGGAATGAGTAATTTAATTGTGGGGCTGCTTTTAGGAAAAGTATTTAAAATTGATTTAGAACATATTTTACTGGCGAGCAATGCAACGGTAGGGGGACCTACGACAGCAAGTGCAATGGCGATTGCTAAAGGATGGGGAAGTTTGGTTGGTCCTATCTTGGTAGTAGGAACGCTTGGCTATATTATTGGTAACTATATCGGCTTTGCACTTGGCTATTGGTACTTAACATTTTAAATAAAAAAACGCCGCCTCTGATGACTCAAAGGAGGCGTTTTTTTATTTAGCGTGCTTGACTGCTGATGATCGATAAAAGCGGCCTTTAAAGATATACGTAGCTGTAATAAATAAATAGATAGCCAGTGTAATAGTCGTAATAACAACGGAGGTTGTGCAGATAACACCAATTAAAATAGCGCTTAGTGCAATTAGGGCAGCCCACGTCGTATAAGGAAACCATTTAACAGAGTAGCTGCTTGATGCTTCTGGCTGAACTTTGCGGGACTTTAAGTGTGCGATCGCAATAATCAACCAAATAAACAACACGGTATATCCTAAGGATCCCATCAAATAATCAAATGTTTTACTTCCTGCAAATAAGGAAATCAACACGCCCACATAAAGGGATGATGTACACATTAAGATTGCATAGACAGGAACTTTGTTAACAGAAAGTTTCGAAAATATCTTCGGCACTCGACCGTCTACTGCTTGCGTATATAAAATACGTGATGAACCGTAAAGTCCTGAGTTCATTGAAGAAATAACGGCTAACAAGATCACGGCATTCATAATATGATCTGCTCCGGGAATTCCAATCATGTTAAATACCATCACAAAAGGACTTTGAGAAACGCCGTTCACTTCATTCCAAGGAATCAAGCTCACGATGATAAAAAACGGGAACAGATAAAAAGCAATGATGCGCGTTAATGTACTGCGCACGGCTTTTGGTACTACTTTTTCAGGGTTTTTTGTTTCAGCTAGCGTCACCCCGATGATTTCAGTTCCACCGTAAGAGTAGATGACAACTAGCATCGCTGTAATTAACCCAGTTGGTCCTTTAGGGAAGAAACCGCCGTGATCACTTAAATTCGAAAAACCCGCTGCGGTATGGTGACCAAATGATACAAATAGTAATAGAAGTCCAGCGATGATAAAGATCACAATGACCGTGATTTTAATTAAGGCTAACCAGTATTCCGTTTCAGCAAATGCTTTAACCGAAAGCAAGTTAATAACTGTGACAATAACGGATACGCCTAAAGCAAGCATCCAAATTGGATAATCAGGAAGCCAGTACTGAATAAAAATAGCTGCTACAACGGCTTCAGCTGCAATGTTTAACACCCACATTTTCCAGTAAATCCAGTCTAAAAAATAAGCGGGGTAGCTTCCTAAAATCGACTGAACTAAATCACGAAACGTTCGTGCGTCACTGTTTCGAACCGCCATTTCAGCAAGACCTTGCATAATGAATAGTAAAATAATTCCGCCAATTAAATAAGCAATGATAACTGATGGTCCTGCCATATCAATAGCTGAGCTGCTTCCTTTAAATAAACCAGCGCCAATTGCTCCACCTAGCGCCATCATCATAATGTGACGTGAAGTCATTGTTCGCTGTAAACCTTGGTTGTCCTTCTTCATGACTTTTCCCTCCACTTTTTTATAAAATAAAAAAAGCTTATCGTCTCCTACCTCATTATCAAATGAGAGAAGAGACGATAAGCTTTAGCTGACCGCGGTACCACTCTTGTTGGCTCTTAAAGAACCCTGCTTAAAACCTGATAACGAAGGTTAGACGTTAAAACTTAGAGAATACTTCTGCATTCTTTCTGAATTACCACTCCTGGGCGAGTTCAAAGTATTATTGGACTACGTTGCACCAACCCGTAGCTCTCTTGACCGAATAATAAGCTTCTACTACTCCCAATCGCTGTGTTTTTGATTAAAATCTGAAAGTTCTTGATGAATAACCATTACTATACGTGCTTCTTTTTTCTTTGTCAACAGCTATTTCTTTAAAAATACAATGATGGAACTTTGGTTTTTTTAGAACTCAGGACTGGTTATTTTGGTAAAAAAATCAGTCGTTTCACCTAATTTTCACCAACTCTGCTTACATTAAGAAATATGAAAAAGAGGTTGTTTTGACAAATACATAGGTGAGGAGAATGAATAGAGTGAAAAAGATGATGTATGTCCGGTTTGGACTGGATCTTTTAATGGCCGTTACGTTTGTTTTATTTTTTAACAAACAAGTATTGGGAGGGTTAACGTTTCATGAAATTGCGGGGCTAGCGATTGCCGTCGCGTTTTTTACCCACGTGCTGCTAAACTGGCAGTGGGTAAAGAGAGTTACGGTTAAATTATTTGACCGCAAGCTTCCGCGCAGAACAAAGTTCGGTTATTTTTTAAATATCATGCTGTTGATTACGATGTCATTTATTATGATTAGCGGTATTTTTATTTCAAGAGTAGTATTTCCGAATATTAATATTGGTAATGAACAGTGGTTTAAGGTTTCGCATATTTCAGTATCATTTTTAGTGTTAATTTTAGTAGCCGCTCACATAGGTCTTCATTGGCAATGGGTTATAAATGTATGTAAAAATATGACGAAATTCCAAAAGTCAAAGAAAAGCTTGAACATAGCAGCTAAGCTCGCAACCGTTGCACTGTTAGTCGTTGGCATATACGAAATAAATGAGACGGGTTTTCTTGGAAAGCTTGGAGGAGTAACGAGAGTGCTGAATTTAAGTTCCTCAGATATGCCGCAAAAAGGCGGTGGGAAGCCGGATTTTGATCGCCATTCATTTAGCGAGAACAAATCTTCTGCGATGGCATCTGCTGGTCACGAACGTCCGAACTTTGATCACGATGGCGGAGGTTTGGAAAGAGGGATGAAAGGAAAAGAAGGCGGTTTTGAAAGTCCGAATCCTTTTGTTGTAATCGGTACTTATTTTGCTATTATGTCGGTTTTTATTATTGTTATTTATTATATTGGAAAAATATTAGCAGGAGTAAAAAGACGCAAAAAAATGGCGGGTCCGGCTGCGGAAATTTAAAATAAAAAAGCTTTCTATTTCACTGTTTTTTCATCGTACAGAAGTAAAATTATTTATGTAAAAGCGAATGCTTTGCAAAATTAATATGAGATAAACTTAGGTGGTGGAAATGGTGAAACAACACACACAGCCTGAAACGGAACATAAGAAAAATTGGTTTATTAATGCGCTATTGAATTTTGGTATTTATAAAAAAGGAAATCGGCATCTATACGAACTGACACTTCAAGAGTTAGAAGCTCAATATGTAAAAGTAAAAGCATTTATGTATAATCAAGAACCTCTTTCGCAATGATAAAAAGGCACTCAGTGTATGAGTGCTTTTTTATATGAGAAAGTCTTATTCTTTGACAGGCAAAACTGTACAGCTTAAAATAACAGTATATTTTAAAGTTACAGTTTTAAATGACACATATTAGTAGGAAAGAAAACAGTTTCTACCTATAATATGCCAATATTTTTGACCGTATCATTTTTGGAGGGAAATAAAATGACAAATAAAAAGTATGAGCCGCTTTTACAGCCATTTACTTTTTCAAATGGCATCAAATTAGATAACCGCGTTATTCTTGCACCTATGACAAATTTTTCATCAAATGAAGATGGAACAGTATCAAATGCAGAAGTAGACTATTATGTACGACGTTCAAACGGTGTTAGTATGGTCATTACAGCATGTACATACGGAACGCCGAACGGCAAAGGATTTCACGGAGAGTTTGCTGCAGACAGCGATGAAATGATTCCTAGCCTGCGCCGTTTAGCAACAGCAATTAAAGATCAAGGAGCAAAAGCAGTTCTTCAAATTTTCCACGGAGGCCGCATGTGTCCGCCTGAGCTTGTTCCAAATGGAGAGGTTGTTAGCGCAAGTGCTGTTGCTGCAGAACAAGAAGGAGCACCGGTGCCTCGAGAGTTAACAAATGCAGAAATTGAAGGCATTATTCATGATTTTGGTGAGATGACGCGCCGTGCTATTGAAGCAGGATTTGACGGAGTTGAAATCCACGGAGCAAATAACTATTTAATTCAGCAGTTCTTTTCTCCGCATTCTAATCGCCGCGAAGATAAATGGGGTGGCAGCGTGGAAAAACGCTTAACATTCCCGCTAGCAATCGTAGACGAAGTAAAGCAAGCCGTTTCTAAACATGCAAAAGAGCCATTTTTAGTAGGCTATCGCTTCTCGCCAGAAGAGCCTGAAACGCCCGGAATCACAATGGCTGATACGTTGAAGTTAGTTGATGCACTAGCAGAAAAAGACCTTGATTACCTTCACGTATCCCTAATGGAATTCTGGTCAAAACCGCGCCGAGGCGTGGAAGATACTCGTTCACGTATTGAAATTATTCAAGAGCGAGTAGGAAGTCGCGTGCCTGTGATGGGCGTAGGTTCTATTCATACAGCAGACGAAGCAGCAGCAGCTCTTGAAACGGGTATTCCACTGCTTGCGATTGGCCGTGAATTAATTATAGATCCAGACTGGGTTCAAAAAGTCAAAGAAGGCCGCGAAAATGAAATTGTGACAACATTAAGCAAAAAAGATCAGGAAAAGCTTGTCATTCCTGATCCACTGTGGCAAGCCGTTATCAACACGCCAGGCTGGTTCCCGGTTGAAGATTAAAAGAAAGACAGAAAAGCGCAAAGACGATGGGGCTGCCCCCGTGTCTTTGCGCTTTTTGCTTCTTCGTGGAATAGCGCTTTTGAACCATTAATTTACAAATGGGCTTCTTTATGTTTGAATAATAATAGTTTTCTGAAAGTGAGGTGGAAAAATGAAAGCAGGCCCAATGGTAAAAATGATGGTTTCAATGAGTATTTTTGGTTCAATTGGCTTTTTCTCCACACAAACTGGACTGCCTTCTTTTGATTTAGTATTTGTTCGCTGTATTTGTGCAACGCTTTTTCTCGGAATGTGCTGGTTTGTAACGGGTGAATATAAAAGGGAGAAATGGAATGCCAAAGAAATAAAGCAGATTTTACTGTGCGGAATATTTCTTGTGTTTAACTGGGTATTTCTATTTAAAGCATTTGAAATGATGTCCGTTACGGTAGCTATTTCTGTTTATCATCTTGCGCCCGTCTTAGTATTGCTTCTGGGAAGCTTTATCTTTAAGGAGAAATTAACGGTTCTTGGCGTTATGTCTATTTTTATTTGTTTTGTGGGAACAATTCTGATTATTGGGGTGAAGCAACTTACGATTGATGGCTTCATGTCGTCAGGAATACTGTGGGCGCTTTTAGCCGCTTTGTTTTATGCATGCACGACGCTGCTTGGCAAAGGAATTATTCATACGAGTGCTTACGCTGTTACATTTCTTCAGACTTTTTTAGGAATTTTTTTATTATTGCCGTTTGTTCACTTTAATGATTTTCATCTCCTCACAACGGCCAATTGGACAGCGATTTTAGTAACAGGCTTTGTACATACTGGTTTAGTGTATTATTTGTTTTTCGACAGCCTGCGCTACTTAAAAACTCAGGTAATTTCAGTTCTGGTATTTTTAGATCCAGCCGTTGCTATTTTATTAGATACAGCATTCACGGGATTTCGCCCGACGCTTTTTCAGCTTGCAGGCATTGTTTTGATCTTTTTAGGAATGCTTTTTACTTTGAAGCCAAAACCTTCATCTCAAAAAAGTATTTCCAATAGCAAGATTAAAAAGATCACATAGAATTTCTATTTAATCTGCAGGTGCTCATTTATTAGAAAAAGGGGAGCTAGTCATGAAAGTCAGTAAGCAAAACGCAGAACACTATGTGTGGGGAGGAAAATGCGATGGGTGGCACCTAGTGAAAAATAAAGACGTAAGTATTATTCATGAGCGCATGCCCCCTCATACGAAAGAGGTAAGGCATTATCACACGAGAGCACAGCAATTTTTCTTTGTATTAAAAGGAACAGCTGCTCTAGAAGTAGACGGAATCATTTATGATGTAAAAGCACATGAAGGAGTAGAAGTACTTCCATTCATTCTTCATCAAATGATGAATCGTTCGAGCGAGGAGATTGAGTTTCTTGTTATTTCACAGCCTTTTGCACAAGGAGACCGCGTAGCTGTTTATAAAGAGGAAGACTAAGCATAGATAAGTCTATTTTTACTAGTCCTAACAGTAAGCGAAGAATACCGTCCAGTACAATAGTACCTTTTCATTAAGTAAGTGAAATATTATGCGTAATAAATATAAAAATACTTTTATTGCAGAGCAGAAATGTGGTAAATTAATATGTATGCAATATAGGGAGAACAAAATTTACAAATTAACAATTGTGTAATATTAACATCACGATAAAAAATAAGAGATTACAAGTTAATTTGTGAATTTTGTAGATGACTAAAAAAAGAGATGAAGATGATATTGTTTGACAAATTGAATCATTTTCGGGTAATCTTTTGCAGGACGTAACCGTTACGATTTGATGTAGGGGACTTTCCTGAGATTAGCTGAACATGAAATCTCTACTTTTTAGTGAAAGGAATTTGAAAATGAAAAAACTATTTTCAAAGCCGTTGTTTTACTTTTTTATAGCGGTTTTATTCATGTGGATCAAGTCTTACATGTCTTACAAAGTGGAGTTCAACTTAGATATAAGTGACTCAATGCAAAAAACGTTATTGTTTATTAATCCAATTAGTTCAACCCTGATCTTCTTAGGGTTAGCATTGTTTGCAAAAGGAAAAAGATCCATCGTTTGGACGCTTATTCTTAGTACAATCATGACGGTCATTTTGTACAGCAATATTTTATATTATCGATTCTTCAATGACTTTGTGACATTGCCTACTTTAACGCAAACAAGCAATGTGGGTCATATGGGAGGCAGTATCGCTGATTTAGTAAAAGCTCACGATATTTTTTACTTTGTAGATATCATTTTACTGATTGCGCTATTGTTTGTTAGAAAAATCGAATGGCCAAAAGCACGTCTTAAATTCCGCTATACGTTCATGGTACTAGCGGCAGGAGCTATCGCTTTTGCAATTAACTTGCACTATGCTGAAAAAGATCGCCCTGAATTATTAACAAGAACATTTGATCGCAACTACCTAGTGAAATATTTAGGAGCATACAACTACACGGTGTATGATGCAGTTCAAACGTTTAAAAACTCAAAGCAGCGAGCATTCGCAAGCAGTGATGACTTAACAACAGTGAAAAACTTCAGTACAAGTCACTATGCAGCTCCAAATATTGAGTATGCCGGTAAAGCAAAAGGGAAAAATATTATTAAAATTCATCTAGAATCATTTCAGTCATTCCTGATTAACTATAAGTTAAACGGGCAAGAAGTAACGCCGTTTTTAAATTCATTAGCAAATGGAAATGAATTTATGTATTTTGATAACTTCTTCCATCAAACAGGACAAGGTAAAACAGCTGATGCAGAGCTTATGATGGATACGTCATTATACGGCTTGCCTCAAGGATCAGCATTTAGCTTAAAAGGCCGCAACACGTACCAAGCAGCACCAGCGATCTTAGATCAAGAGGGCGGCTATACAAGTGCCGTTTTACACGGAGACTATAAAACGTTCTGGAACCGTAATGAAATTTATAAGCAGTTCGGTGTGGATAAATTCTTTGACGCAAGTTATTACAATATGACTGGTGATAACAAAGTAAACTATGGATTAAAAGATAAGCCATTCTTCAAAGAATCTATGCCAATGCTACAGTCATTGAAGCAGCCGTTCTATGCGCATATGATTACATTAACAAACCATTTCCCATTTGTCCTTGATAAAGGCGATGCTAGCATTGAGCCGGCAAACACAGGAGATGGAACGGTAGACCGTTATTTCCAAACGGCTCGTTATTTGGATGAATCACTGCAAGAATTCTTTACAGAGCTAAAAGCTTCAGGCTTATATGACAACTCAGTTATTATGATTTACGGTGACCACTACGGTATTTCTGAAAATCATAACAAAGCAATGGAAAAAGTTCTTGGCGAGAAAATTACGCCATATAAAAACGCTCAGCTTCAACGCGTACCGTTCTTCCTTCACGTACCAGGCGTAAAAGGTGGAGTGAACCATACGTACGGCGGTGAAATTGACGTAGTACCTACGCTTCTTCACTTAGTGGGAATTGATAGTAAAGAGTATGTTCAATTCGGTACAGATTTATTATCAAAAGACCATGATCAGGTAGTAGCATTTAGAAACGGTGATTATGTTTCTCCGAAATACACGTCAATTGACGGCAAGTATTACGATACAAACACAGGAGAAAGAATCACAGCAACAGACGAAGCGAAAGCTTATAAAAAGAAAGTTGGAAGAGAGCTAGAACTTTCTGATAAAGTGTTATACGGTGATTTATTACGATTTAATAAATTAGATGACTTTAAAGCGGTCGATCCATCAAAATATATGTATGGAAAAGACCAAGAAACAGAAAAGTAATGTAAGCTTTCACACCATACAATCCAAACAAGCAAGTAGAGGAGCTTTTTAAAAGCTTAGCTACTTGCTTGTTTTATGAGAACTTCATTGAAAAAGAAAGCTGGTGACAGAAACGTGGAGCGAACAAGACGCAAAAGAAGAAGAAGAGTTCGATGGGGCAGAGTGTTCTTTGCTTTGTTGTTTCTTTTTATTATCGTTGGAGGCATATACAGCTATTTCCAATATAAGCAAGGGCTATCGATGGCAAGCGATGGTAAATTTGCGGATGACGGCACGACATTTGAACAGTTTCAAGGCAGTCTCCCAAATAACGGAGAAGTAAATATGCTGCTGTTAGGAAGTGACTCGCGCGGGGAAAAGCATTCTCGTACAGACTCTATTTTAATTGCTCACTACGATTCTAAAAGCAAACACCCGAAAATTGTTTCCCTTATGAGGGATATGTACGTGGATATTCCAGGACACGGCAAGCAAAAGCTGAATGCTGCTTACGCGTTCGGAGGTCCTGAGCTGCTGCGTCAAACGATCAAACAAAATTTTGATATCGATATTAACTATTATGCAGTTGTGGACTTCGAAGGGTTTTCAAAAATTGTAGATACGATTGCACCTGATGGCATTGAAGTAACCGTGCCTCACGATATGTCTTCGGGAATTGGTATGACGCTTCACAAAGGTACCCAAGTTTTACACGGTGAACAACTGCTTGGCTACGTACGTTTTCGCCATGATAACATGAGTGATTTTGGACGCGTTCAGCGCCAGCAAGAAGTCGTTTTAAAGCTTAAAGATGAAGCAGCAAGCCTAAACAGCGTGTTTAAAATACCGAAGCTTCTCGGCGTAATGGATCCTTACATCGATACAAATTTAGATACAAAAAGCATGATGCTTCTAGCTAAAGATGTGGTAACAGGAAACATGAAAGATGTTCAAAGCCTGCGACTGCCGTTAGACGGATCATTTGAAAACAAAACGTATAGCGGTGTTGGTATGGTGCTTGATATTGATTTAGATAAAAATAAAGAAGCGCTGCAAGAATTCTTAAATGACAAATAAAGAAAAGCCTCGAGACGCATGTCTCGAGGCTTTTTCCTTATACATAGACGATGATGCGTTTGAATGACGTAATTAAACTGGTCACTATACCAGAGCATACAACAATGAATAATGAATAAATAGCTGTATCGTTTTGAAGCAGTAAAATACCTGAAATAATAATAGATGCGTCAATCACTAAAATGATGATGCCGGGGTTTAAAGATAACCATTTCGCAAGTATCAGAGAAAATAAGTCGACCCCGCCTTGACTTGCGTGCTGCCGGAGCATGATGCCGGTTCCGATTCCGTTAAAAACACCTCCAAGGCAAGCGCTTAAGATAATGGGAAGGTGAAACATCCCGTGAAGCGGAAACAGCAAATCAATCATAACGGCTGAGAGAACCATGCCATAGATAGCATTTAAAAAATAAGAGCGGTTAAAACCCAAGGCGAGAAGGTAAATCGGCAAGTTTAAGCAAAAAATCATCACACCTACTTTATAGCCAAGTAAATAATTAATGATTAAGCTAATTCCCGTAATGCCTCCTGTTACAAGCTGAAGCGGAAGAATAAAAACGTTAATTCCGATACTAACAAACACACTGCCAATTCCAATTGCAATCAATTTTTTATACATGCTGTCTCATCCTTGTCTATGAATCTCTTTATATGTATATGAAGACAAGCAGAGTTTCAGCACAAAGACCGCTTTAGAAACCATAATGAACGGATTAAATATATGCAAAGGAAGCTGTTTTAAGATGCAAATGTGTTGCATAAACATGGTTCACCATAGACAATAAGAATTAACGAAGAAGGTAAATGGAGGAGAAAAAATTGATCGTTCGAAAAGCTAGAGAAGAAGAAACATCATCTATTGAAACAGTGACGCTTGCTGCTTATGAGCAATATGCAGCTGTAAAATCAGAAGCACACTGGAAAAGATATCGAAAGGGAATTTTACATACCCTGAGTGAAGAAAAGAAATTTGAGTGCATTGTAGCTGAAATCGATGGAGAAATGGCAGGAAGCGTTTTGTTTTATCCCCCAAATACGGATGTATATGGAGGATTGTTAAAACCATTTCCATGGGCTGAAATTCGTCTGCTGGCAGTTGCTCCGTCTCATCGCCGAAAAGGAGTCGCCAATGCGCTTCTTGAAGCGTGTGAAAAAAAATCTCGGGAGCTAGGGTGTTCTTATTTAGGTTTACATACAGATCATTCAATGGAACATGCCATTAAGCTGTACACTAAAAGAGGTTACGTTCGCTTTCCTGATAACGACTTTTATCCGGTAAAAGATTTGCACGTTATGGCATTTAGAAAATCAGTTTAATAAAAAAAGCCTTTGAAATCAATGATTTCAAAGGCTTTTTTGAGATTCTGAATTTAAAATGACAAAAGCGAGAAAAAGAATAGCAGAAGCTAGCCAAACTGCTTTTGTCCCTAGGGTGAAAGTAGAAATAGAACCTAACAATGCGCCGCTCAAAAAAGAGAGGATAATGGCGGTAAAACGAAGGCACTGATAAGCAGCGTTTTCATCGCGTTTGAATATAGCATAGTATGCTGCTTGAGAAGCAGTACGAAGGTTTCCGGTTGTCATGGTTGTATTATATGACCATTTTATCAAAGTTCTAAATGAAGAAACTTGAAGAGCAGCAACAAATGAAATTGTTACTGTAACCAACATATTAGGAACACTAGACGGTAAAAAACCAACGATAATGAGTACGACAATTTCTAAAAGCAATACGATACGAGAAGTATCAGGGAGTACAGATACAAATCGCGGTTGCTTAAATGTTTCGGTTACAGCAACGCCTAGGATAAAGGCTACAATAGGGGGAATATGAAGAAAAGCTTCTGTCCATTGACCTTGCGCTGCCTTTACACCTAATAAGACGATATTTCCACTTTGTGCATTTGCGAATACTCCGTTTCTGCTTATATACGTATAAGCATCAAGAAAACCTCCCACAATAGCTAACAAAATTCCAAGAATAACTGAATTTGCCGTTGCAGCTTTTTTGAATCGTTTCGTTAATTGTAAAAAGTAAGATGATTTGTTTGTGAGCATGTCTTCCTTCTGCCTCCTGAAAATCTAAGATGCATTATCTAGTATAAGCAAAAGAGAAGCTTTTCTTCAATTACTGCGATTTCATATAAAAAAGATAGGGTAGGTCCCTATCTTTTTTGTAATTTATATAACGTGACGATTCCAGTGGCGGTGAGCTGAAATAGCTTCAATAAATTCATCTGTAAAGCGTGTAGTTTCTCCAGTTACGACGCCGGGACTACTATCTAATCCAGCAGCTTGCAGCCACTTAACACCTTCATCCGTCGCCCCAATTGGTTTAAAATGCTTGAATGCTTCTTGAGCAAACGTCAGTGCTTCTTTACGAAACTTCTCATCAGCTGACGAACTTCCGACAACATAAACCGCATCGAATAAGACAGAGTCACTTGTTAAGAAGGTGTGCTGTACTTCAAGCTCTGACCCGTCTGTTCCTTTTACGTTTTGGAGGGTTGTGCTTACAATTTCAGGCTGAATGCCCTGTTGTTTTAAACTGTTTAACACCTGTGGTAGGTCACTGCTAAAGTCATTAGCTACAATGACAGCTACTTTACGCGTATTCGGCTTTTTAATCGTTTGCTCCTGACTAAGAGCCGGAGATGACTTGGTCACTGGCGCGTCTTCTCCAGATGGAGGCGTTGCACCAATCGCTTGTGCTACTTGTTTAGCTAGCACTGTACTGACGTTGGCAAACATATCAACGACCTGCTGCTGAACAGACTTGCTTTTTACTTTTCCAAGTTCAAAGCTAAAAGCACTGATAATATGCTCTTTTTCAGGGGCGCTCATGCTATTCCAAAATAGCGTTGCCTGTGAAAAGTGGTCTTTAAAACTTTCGCTGCGGCTTCGAACTTTTCTTCCTTCCACTTTTTCTTGATAGTGAGCATAACCGCCTTCTGATTCAGGTACAGGAGCCGGCGTGTTGGCTGCAAGAGAGTTTCTGTGATAGCTGACAGGTCCTTTGTTAATCGTTTGACGTCCGTAACCGTCTCGTTGGTTGTTATGAAACGGGCATACTGGACGGTTGATTGGAAGTTCGTGAAAATTCGGACCGCCAAGACGAATAAGCTGGGTATCTGTGTATGAAAACAATCTTCCTTGTAAGAGAGGATCGTTAGAAAAATCAATTCCCGGTACCACATGCCCCGGATGGAATGCGACTTGTTCCGTTTCGGCAAATACGTTGTCCACATTTCGATTTAAGGTCATTTTTCCAACTAGTTTGACGGGAATGTCTTCTTCAGGCCAAAGCTTAGTTGGATCGAGAATGTCAAAGTCAAATTTAAATTCATCTTCCTCATCTATGATTTGAATGCCTAGCTCATATTCAGGATAGTCTCCGTTTTCAATCGATTCCCATAAATCGCGACGATGAAAATCCGGATCTTTCCCAGAAATTGTTTGAGCCTCGTCCCAAACAAGGGAATGCGTTCCAAGCACGGGCTTCCAGTGAAATTTGACAAAATGAGCTTTTCCTTCTGCATTAACTAAGCGAAAAGTATGTACGCCGAAGCCCTCCATCATACGCAAACTGCGTGGAATTGCACGGTCTGACATTGACCACATGACCATGTGAGCAGACTCTTGGTTATTGGCGACAAAATCCCAAAACGTATCATGTGCTGAAGCCGCCTGCGGCATTTCGTTGTGTGGCTCAGGCTTAACAGCGTGAATTAAATCCGGAAATTTAATCGCATCTTGGATAAAGAACACGGGAATGTTATTTCCAACTAAGTCATAGTTTCCTTCTTCTGTATAAAATTTTGTTGCAAAACCACGGGCGTCGCGCACCGTTTCAGCTGAACCTTTAGAACCTGCTACAGTAGAAAAACGGACAAATACAGGTGTTTTTACAGACGGATTCTGTAAAAATTTAGCTTTTGTATATTCACTGAGAGAGTCATACAGTTCAAATTCTCCGTGAGCAGCGAAGCCTCGTGCATGAACGATGCGTTCAGGAATGCGCTCGTGGTCAAAATGCGTCATTTTTTCACGGAAATGAAAGTCTTCCATAAGGGTTGGACCACGTTCACCCGCTTTTAAAGAAAATTCATCTTCGGAAAGCTTTAACCCTTGATTGGTTGTGAGCGCTTGGTTTCGATCATCTGTTTTAAACTGCTCGAGCTGTTCTTGCTTGCTTTTTTCATTTACAGGGTGCTTTTTTGTCATACCTGTCTTCCTCCTTGATCTTCAGTTAATAATCATTACAAAATGTGTACCCTATCAAAAGTTGAAGCAAACAGAAATGTTGGAATTTTTTCGTAGGAAATCCGTTATTTTCTTGTTATGATTATGAATAAGTATTCATAAATACAAAAATAAAAGGAGAGGGGATACATAGATGAAAACACGGGTAACAGATTTATTAGGGATTCAATATCCAATTGTACAAGGAGGTCTTGCGTATTTAGCGTACGCAGAACTTGCCGCTGCTGTCTCAAATGCAGGCGGGCTTGGACAAATCACAGCTATGACGCTCCGAAAACCTGAGAAACTACGAGCTGAAATTAAGAAAGTACGTTCTTTAACTGAGCGTCCTTTTGGCGTTAATTTTGCTGTGGGAGGTCAAACAGAAGGTTCTTATAAAGAACTTCTCGACGTAGCAGTAGAAGAAGGCGTGCCGGTTGTTTCCATAACAGGAGCAAATCCCGCACCTATTTTTGAGAGATTAAAAGGAACGGGAATTAAAACGCTCGTACTGGTAGCCAACGTGCGTCAAGCTCAAAAAGCCGAGAAGCTAGGAGCAGATGCTGTCATGGCAGTGGGGCAAGAAGCAGGAGGACATATCGGACGTGAGGATCTGGGTACAATGGTATTAATTCCTCGAGTAGCTGCGGCTGTGTCAATTCCGGTTTTGGCAAGCGGAGGGATTGGAAACGGACAAGGATTATTAGCAGCGTTATCATTAGGCGCTGAAGGGATAGAAATGGGAACACGTTTTATCGCGACAAAAGAATGTGTAGATGCCCATGATGCATATAAACAAGCTATTGTAGAAGCCAAAGAAACCGATACTGTGGTTATTAAACGTTCGTTCGGGGCACCTGGACGCGTATTGAAGTCCCACTACACTCTTGACATTATCGAGCGTGAGCAGCAAGGAGAGAGGTACGAAGAGTTAAAAGACGTCATTAGCGGAGGGGCAAACTGCCGGTATATTTATGAAAATAAAATCGATGAAGGCTATGGATGGGCAGGCCAAGTCGTTGGACTGATTGATAATATTCCAACGGTGCAAGAGCTTTTTGCCAGTATGATAGAAGAAGTAGAAGTTGGTTCTAAACGACTGCTGAGTATATTGGAAAAGAAGTAGAGATACAAGCCGTCATACCGCAGCAATTATTCGCATATTTATAATCTATATCTCTAAATGAGGTGAGAGAATGAAAAGGATGCGAGCATTTGCTATTATGACGTTTTTAGTAGTAGGTTCAGGGTATGCAGTTTTCACTAAAAAAGAAGAAGTTTTCAAGACTCAGCAAGCACAAGTGTACGAAGAAGCAAAGCCTGTTATTAAACAAATGGACAAACTGGATATTTGGCATAAAATCAGCAGCGGTTTAACTGAAGCGGGCTATGAATCAAGGGGCGTGAATTCTTCCCTTTACTCAAAAGACAGAGTAGAGCTGGATGTGTATATGGAGCCTTCCGTTTCAGCTGATGCCAAAACGCAAGAAACGATTAAACAAATGGTATATAAAATACTCGAAGAAAATAAGTTTCAGCAAAAGGCCTTTCATGTAACAATTAAATTCCTGCCCGAAAAACAAGCAAAATAGACTTGTCTCGGCCAGGAAATTTTTTTGTTAAAATGCTTTTTCATTGGCTGCTGGAATACTCTCTGGGAGAGAAATTTCAGCATTTTTGGGCTGATACGCAATTTTTCCGTCCAGCACATCATTTGCTTTTTGTAGATCTAATAAATTTTCCCATCGTGCGATAATAAAAGCAGCTACCGCATAACCAATAATATTAACTGTAGTCCGGTAATTACCCATAAAGCGATCAGGAGCGAGCATCAGAGCAACGGCTGCTACCGGAATGGATCCGGTTGCTGCTGCGGTAGCAGAGAGAGCAACAAAAGCTGATCCTGGAATACCAGCCATTCCTTTAGACGTAAGAAGAAGAACACCAAGCATTAAAAGCTGATCAGTGAGGCTCAAATCCACGCCCGTTGCTTGTGCTAAAAAGACGAGGGCAAGAGACAAGTAAATGGAAGCACCGTCTAGATTAAACGAATAGCCCGTAGGTACAACAAGGCCGACGACTGCTTTGTTGCATCCTGCTTGTTCGAATTTATCCATGAGCTGCGGCATAACGGCTTCAGTGGAACCCGTAGCAAATGCCAGCATAATTTCTTCTCGTATATATAGAATGACTTTCCACAAACTTAATTTTAAATAGATTCGTAAAATAACAGCTAAAACAAGAACAAATGCTAGACAAGCAATTGTCATAGCGATAAACAGCTTTCCGAATGCAGCAAGTGTTCCAAGACCGTACTGACTAACTGCAAATGCCATGGCACTAAACGTGGCAAGAGCCGTTAATTTCATAATGTATCCCATAATTTTAAACAATACATCATTTACTTTCTCCAATACATTTAAAAGTGTCTCTGCTGTTTTTCCACTTATATGGACAAGCGCGATGCCAAACAAACAAGAAATTAAAAGCACTTGAAGCATGGAGTTGCTTGAAAAAGCACCAACTGCACTGTCTGGAATCATATTAAGAAAAAAATCACCTTCACTCGGAAGTTCGGAGCCGTTAGTTTTCGCGTCCACTTCGCTTGTGCTTAAGCTTGAAGGATCAACATTCATACCGGTGCCGGGATTCATTACGTTTGCTACTAATAGACCGATTAATAGAGCGAATGTTGTGACAATTTCGAAGTAAAGAATGGTTTTTCCGCCGATACGCCCAACTGTTTTAATGTTTCCAACCTTGGCAATTCCAACAACGACTACTCCAAAAATAAGAGGAGCAATCAGCATTTTGATAAGCTTAATAAAACCGTCTCCAATCGGTTTCACAGCATTCCCGAAGCTTGGCCACAGATATCCTACGGCTATGCCAAGTACAATCGCCATCATAATTTGAAAGAAAAGACCTTTATAAAAAGGTTTTTGCTTACTTTTTGCCGCTGTTTGTGTCATGTGTTCTCCCTTCGTCGTACAATTTTTTAGATATCACAATAGATGTTATGTTTTTTTACATTTTAACGTAAGGTTGTTTGAGGTGTCATTGGTCTCTTTGACTAAAATTCAATAAAAATATTAGTTGAAGTGTATAAGAAGGGAAGGGAGTGGTTTAAAACATTATTATTTTTAATATAGATCTTTAAAAAAACTAATAAAAAGCACATGCAAAGGCATGTGCTTTTATTTGTTAAATTAATTTAATTCCGCTAATTAGAATGATGGTTGCCATAATGGCTTGAAGCGGTCTTGAAGGCACTTTCGTTGATAAACGGCTTCCGATTAACACACCTGGAATAGATCCAGTTAATAGGTTAGCAGTCAACATGTAATCCACGCTTCCGAAGCTTGCATTTAAAATACCAGCCACCGTAACGAGAAGAAACGCATGTGCAATATCAGTTCCAACTAGCTCAGATGTTTTTAGCTTAAATAAGTACAGCATCGCAATCGCAAATAATGAGCCCGAACCAATCGATGTTAGTCCGACAATGAATCCAAAGACTACACCAATTCCGATTGTTAATCCTTTTTTCTGATTTAAGTCCATTTCTTGAAAACGATTTGGGCGAATGAATTTATCAAAAAAGACGCGAAAGATAATTGAAATGGCAACCAGTGTCATGACATATCCAAGAGCGTGCTTAATAATCGTTTCTTGATGCTCGTGAAAAGATGGAAATGCATGAAGTGTGACAATGGCAAGAACAGCGCTCGGAATACTTCCGAAGGCTAAATATTTTGCTAATTTAAAGTTAATGGTTCGCTGTTTATAGTGCTGAGCGACTCCAAATAATTTTGTGATAGAATTGTAGACAAGATCTGTTCCTACGGCAATGGAAGGGTTAATGCCGAGTACAATCAGTAAAGGTGTTAATAAAGCGGCGCCTCCAACTCCCGTTAAGCCTACTAGGGTTCCGACGAATAATCCCATTAAGGTAATTGATAGTTCCATGTTTCTTCCTCCTACTCTCAAAACCAAGTACATTGATCTGATTATAGAGCATTGTAGCTCATATGTAAATAAAATTCTGAATATTTTTAGTGGAGTTGAAAAGGTTTTCTTTGCCTTCACTATTTTGGGGAACGGACGATAAAGTCATAGGAAGTTATAAAAAAGTAAATAGAATACGTTTATTTGTCTATGATTACGCTCTAATTTGTGTTACAAATGTAAATGCAATAAAAGAGTTTATTTTTATCTCATTTGAAAGACCGGTGAATACATGAGTTTTGTCACGAAAGATTTGTTAATTAATTTTTTATTTATTTTATTGGCGCTGTTTTTAGTGCAGATGTTTTATTTAATCAAGTATGCTAAAAAAATTCATTGGTGGAAAGATCGTTATATCGCGGTATTTCCGATTTTAGCTATTATCTTTTGCCTTTTGTTTCCGGTTAACGGAGCTTATGTCCCCGATGATTATCGAATGGATTTACGAAGAATTCCTTATATTTTAGGAACGCTATATGGAGGCTGGCCGCTAGGAAGCTTGCTTTTTGTCTTTATTTTACTGCTGCGCTTGCTAATTGGCGGGTACGATGTAGGGTTTTTATCAACACTAATTGCTCTTCCGATTTTATCCATTCCTTTATTTTTCATAACAAAATACTTTTTACATTTCTCATTAAAAAATAGAATTATCGTGAGCACCTGTCTTAGTGTAATCGGTTCTTTATTAGCTATGCTTGTATCTATTTTTGTCTTGCACGTAACAAGCATTCCTATTAGCGTGTGGGTTCAATTCGCGATTTTAGATGTAGCAGGCATGTTTGTCATTACCATACTGTGGGAAGCGATACGGGCAAATTTACTAGTACTGCAGCGCCTGATGAAAGCAGAGAAACTAGAAATTGTCAGTCATTTAGCTGCCAGCATCTCTCATGAGGTGCGAAATCCTCTAACGGCAAGCAGAGGATTTATGCAAATGCTGCAAGAAGATGAAAAAGAACCTGCTAAAAAACGCTACATTTCCATTGCGATTAATGAACTAGATCGTGCAAAAGAAATCATTGATGATTACTTGCTGTTTGCCAATTCTGCTCCGGAACGAAATGAAAAAATGAATATTTCAGAAGAGATTCATCATGTCACCCATATTATGACGCCTCTTGCCAATATGAATGGAGTCGCTATTGATTTTACATTTGATGAAGAAGTGAAGTTCTTCGTAATGGGAGAAAGAAGAAAGCTTCAGCAGTGCCTAATCAATTTATTTAAAAATAGTATTGAAGCCATGCAAAATGGAGGCACGTTAACCGTTAAAGTAACAAAAGAAGGCGGAGCTGTTATTGTGGATATTATCGATACAGGCTGCGGCATGACGCAAGAACAAATCAACCGGCTAGGCGAACCGTATTTTACAACAAAAGAAAAAGGTACGGGGCTTGGAACGATGGTATCTTTCAGCATTATTCATTATATGAAGGGAAAAGTGAGTGTGTCTAGCGTAAAAGGAAAAGAAACGTGTTTTTCACTTGAATTTCCACTTTGTGAATAAAGAGCAGCCTTAGGGCTGCTTTTTTTTATACGCAAAAGTTTTAGAGAAAAAGTAAACTGATTATTAAAAAAGTATTGAATTTAATAAATGAAAGCGTTACAATCTATTTAAAGCTATCCGAAACGTTTTGGAGGAATTTTGAGTGACAACGATTAAAGATATAGCGCGAGTTGCTGGCGTATCTGTAACAACGGTGTCTCGGGCTTTAAATGGTTATTCAGATGTAAATGAAAAAACAAGGCAAAAGATTGCAGCCGTAGCAAGAGAGCTGAACTACAGCCCTAATACGTTAGCTCGAGGACTGGTTATGCAAAAGTCAAAGACTATTGGACTACTAGTTTCAGGCATCAGCAGAGAGAGCGTAAAAGATAATTTTACATTTGAAGTGCTGTGCGGTGTAAATGAGCGAGCATCTACTTTAGGGTATGATTTGATTTTATTTAATACAAACACGATGATGCAACGAGAAAAAACGTATACCCAGCTTTGTCGAGAGCGAAGGGTGGATGGGGCAATTATTCAAGGTATTAAAAAAGAAGATCCCTATTTAAAAGAAGTAGTAGAAAGTGATATTCCCTGTGTTTTAGTTGATATTCCAGTTCATTCTAATTCAGTGGGCTATGTCACCACTGATAATGCCTTGGGAGCTAAAAAAGCAGTTGAACACTTAGCGAGTCTTGGCCATAAGCATATTGGGATGATTAACGGACATGAAGACGCATTTGTCAGCCAGGAACGTCTCAACGGATACAGAGAAGCGCTCAAAGAATGCGGTTTGTCGTTTCGTTCTGAGTGGGTTGTAAGCGGGAATTTTGAAGAAAAGAAAGCAGAGAAAGCTGTTCGGGAGCTTATAAATCGACATAAAGAGGTCACGGCTATTTTTTGTGCAAGTGATTTAATGGCACTTGGAGCACTAAAAGCATGCAAAGAACTTGGCCTTCATGTACCTAAAGAGATGTCGATTGTCGGATACGATAACATTGTCCTTGCCTCTTATTCGTCTCCAAATTTGACGACAGTAGGACAGGAAGTATATCAGATTGGCTATGAAGCTGCAGATTTATTAATTGAAATGTTAGAAGGAAAAGAAACAAATATGAAGCGATATCTTGATACAAAGCTAATTATTCGAGAATCAACAGATAAAAACCACAATTAGTGGTTTTTATATAATGCAAAACCGAAACGTTTCGGATATTGTGCGCTTTTTCCAAAACGTTTCGGTAAAACTTAGGGGGATGGAAATGGATTACCGTGTTATTAAAGAAAATGACCTATTTTTACTGACTGATCCAGCAGGAAATATCAATGAAAACCATCAGTATGGTTTAGGGCTATATATGAAAGATACGCGTTTTTTGAGCAAATTTCGTTTGAAGATTAATGATACAGATCCTGTGTTATTGTCCTCAAGTGCAGAGGAGAACCTATTAGCTACAATTCTTCTTACTAATCCGCATATGGAAAAAGAAGGAGAGCTTGTACTATGGCGAGAGTCTATAGAAATAGAGAGAAAGCGCTTTATATATGGAGGAGTTTTCTATGAAAAAATAAAGTTAAAAAGCTATTTTCCTAAAAAAATTGCTTTTACATTAAGTATCCAAGCAGATGTCGATTTTAACGATATGTTCATCGTAAGAGGTTTTCAAACTGGAAATGTCGGAAAACGAACGGGGGAAATAAAAGGAGAAAGCAGCCTAACATATACATACAAAGGAGCAGATGATATCAAGCGGGCGACACGGATTCTCTGGGATAAAGAAGCTTCATATATGGATGAGCAAGGAGAGGTTACATTTTCTTTTGAACTCAATCATCAAGAAGAAGAAGAAATTACATTAATGGTTCAGCCGCAAATGGGTGAAAACATTAATGAAAATATTTTATCAGCTGATGAAGCGCTTAGTTTACTAACGCAGTCATATAAAAAGTGGGAAAAATCTTCTACAAAAGTGACAACTGATCATCCGACAATGCAGCGTCTTATTACAAGAGGGCTTAACGACCTGCGCGTACTGTTAACGGATGTAGGATTCGGTGCTTTTCCTGTAGCAGGATTGCCTTGGTTTGGTGTGCCATTTGGAAGGGATAGTCTAATTGCAGCGCTTCAAATGCTTGCTTTTAATCCGGAAGTGGCAAAAGGAACGCTGCGTACGATGGCGGCGTATCAAGGAACAGCAAATGATCCATGGCGTGATGAGCAGCCGGGTAAAATTATGCACGAAATACGTTACGGAGAACTTGCCAACACAAATCAAATTCCTTTTACGCCGTACTATGGAACGGTTGACGCGACGCCATTGTTTTTAATTTTATTAACGGAATATGTAAAATGGACGGGAGACTTGGAGTTTGTACAAGAAATGCACATGACTATTGATAGAGCTTTGACATGGATCAACGATTATGGGGATCGAGACGGCGATTTATTTCTTGAATATCATCAAGAGTCAAGTAAAGGAATTGCTAACCAAGGCTGGAAAGACTCAGGAGATTCTGTTGTCCATCGCACCGGTGAATATGCAAAAACTCCCATTGCTTTAGTGGAAGTACAAGGATATGTATATCAAGCAAAAATGGGTATTGCTTCTTTATATGATCAGTTAAACAAAACAGATGAAGCAAATAATTTACGTAAAGAAGCAAGGCAGCTGCGTAAAAAGTTTAATGAAGCCTTTTGGATGGATGACGTATCATTCTACGCAATTGCACTGGATGAACATAAGAGCCAAGTAGGAACGATTACGTCAAATCCAGGTCATGCGCTTTTAGCAGAGATAATGGATGAGGAGAAATTGCACAAAGTAAGCGAAAGGCTAATATCGGACTCTATGTTTTCGGGATACGGTATCCGCACAATGGCAGAAGGAGAAGCAGGCTATAATCCAATGAGTTACCATGACGGGAGCATTTGGCCGCACGATAATAGTTTAATTGTTCTCGGTTTGAGTAAAGCGAACAAGCAAACAGAAGCCAATAAAGTTATAAAAGGGCTTGTTGATGCAGCAGAACATTTTGAGTACGACCGTCTTCCTGAATTATTCTGCGGCTATTCAAGTAAACTTGACAAACCTGTTAAATATCCTGTTGCCTGCTCACCTCAAGCTTGGGCAGCCGGTACGCCTTTAGCTTTCGTACAGGCGATGCTGAGACTGTTTCCTGATAGCACAGCAGGGACGATACAGATAAATCCTGTACTCATAGACGATATGAATGAACTCTCTGTAGAAAACCTTGTGATTGGCAGTGGAAAACTGTCATTAACGGTTAAAAAAGAAGAAAGCGAAACTATCATTTACGTGAAAGAAAATACGACAAAATACGAGCTTCTATCTCAATGTAAAGTAAGAAATTATGTAGGTTAATGTTAATTCGACTGGGGCTTATTAAGCGTCTATTAATAAGCTGCAGGTCAATGAAATGAAAGGAGACAGCTAATGAAGAAGTGGGTACTCGCTTTAAGTTTGCTTCTGGCAGTAGCCGGAGCAGCTTTAACTGGATGTTCAAATGTACAAGAAGTTTCCGGGAAAGATGGTCAAGTCGAAATTGTATTAGCCGGCTGGGGAGGCAACCCAACAGAGACGAAGCTGCTTAATCAAACTATTCAAGATTTTGAAAAGCTCCATCCATCGATTCATGTGAAGCATGAAGTAATCACTGATCAATACATGGATATTCTAAAAACGCGTTTAATAGGTGGAAACGGTCCAGATGTTTTTTATCTTGATGCACTTGAAGCGCCTGGTCTTATTAATACAGGAGTTTTAGAACCTTTGAATTCTTATGTAAAGTCTGATTTTGATGTTCAAGATTTTGAGAAACCATTATTGAAAGCGTTTCAAAAAAATGGAGAGACATATGGTTTTCCAAAAGATTACTCCACGTTAGGCTTATTTTACAACAAAAAGCTATTTAAAGAAGCGGGAGTAGAAGTACCAAAAACATGGGGTGAGTTTGAAGAAGTTTCAAAAGTATTTAAAAAGAAAGGGATTCAAGCGTTTGGTGTCACGCCGGAATTAGCACGTATCTTTTATATGGCGCAGGCAAACGGAGGAGACGTGGTAAAGAACAATAAGGCAAATTTTGCTACGAAAGAAGTCGTTGACGCTCTTCAGCCGCTCATCGATCAGCATTTAAAAGATAAAACGTCTGTACAACCCTCTGATGTAGGCGCAAACTCAGGTACGGACATGTTTGCACAACAAAAAGTGGCTATGGTAATTGAAGGGAATTGGATGATTCCGTTTCTACAAGAGTCCTTTCCAAAACTTGATTACGGTACAGCGGAGGTTCCGACAATAAACGGTCATAAAAATACGATGGCATTTACGGTCGCGTATGTAATGAATGCTGACTCGAAAAAGAAAAAAGCGTCTTGGGAGCTCATTCAGTACTTAACTGGTAAAGAAGGAATGGAAACTTGGACAAGTAAGGGGTACGCATTGCCAACAAGAAAATCCGTAGCGGATAAGCTTGGTTTTGCTGAAGATGAAAAACGCGGTCCGTTGGTAAAAGGAGCTGCTTATGCTACTGTCTGGCAAGATGGTCCGTATTTGCCTATTATTATGAATAACTTTAATAACCAGTTTTTAAGCGCCTTTTTAGGACAAAGTGATTTAGAAACAGCTTTGAAAAAAGCACAAAAGCAGGCAAATCAAGAGATTAGTATTTATGAATAAGGCTTGGCGGGGGAGTGGAGGAAATGAAAAACGGAAAAATACGAACGTACAAACCTCGTGATGTAGGGCAAGGGTATGCTTTTATGACACCTACACTGTTTGTACTGTTGCTGTTTGTGATTGCACCTATTTTTTATGCCATCTTTTTATCTTTACATAAAGTTCAATTGTTGGGAGGGACTGAGTTCCATTTTCGAGGGCTTGAGAACTATCTGAAGGTTCTTGAAGATGACAAAGCTAAAATTGCTCTTTGGAATACGGTGAAGTATGTAGTAATTGTTGTACCGGTACAAACCGCATTGGCACTTATACTGGCTGCCACATTAAATGCAGGGCTGAAAGCAGAAAAAGTTTTTCGTATTATTTATTTTTTACCTACGCTTACATCATCGGCTGTATTAACGCTTATTTTTATGTGGATGTACAATCAAAATGGAATTGTGAACGAGTTTTTAAAGTTTGTTGGCCTTCCGACTTATAATTGGCTTGGAGATCCGCAGGTCGCTTTGATTGCCATTATGATTATGAACATCTGGGCAACAGCTCCATTTTTTATGGTTATTTATTTGGCAGCTTTGCAGGATGTACCAGATTCGCTGTATGAAGCAGCTCAGTTGGATGGTGCTAATGTGTTTCAACGATTTTGGCATATTACAGTTCCGAATCTGCGTCCGGTTACATCGTTCGTGGTAATCATGGGACTAATTGGTACGTTTCAGCTGTTTGATCAATCGTTTATTTTTTCAGGAGGTTCAGGGGGACCTAATAACTCGACTCTGACTGTTGTTCTTCTTATTTATCAATATGCATTTAAAAATTTAGGAACCATGGGATATGCTGCAGCACTAGCCTTTATGCTGGCGCTCGTGATTTTGGTGGCAACGGTTCTTCAGCGAAAGTTTTCAAAAGAAGAAAGTATGTACTAAGGGGGGAAGAAAAAGATGAAGAAAAAAACGGGAGTCCTTATTTTATATGCTATCTTAAGCATATACGCACTGATTACGCTAATTCCATTTATTTGGGCGCTGTCAGCTTCTTTTAAAACGCTTGAAGAAATTGTGTCAGGTACGGTGAACTTTATTCCGAAACACTTTACGCTAGACAACTATAAACAAATCTTTGTGGAACAAAAGCTGTTCCCTCGCTGGATGTTTAATAGCTTATTTATTGCTGTAGTAGGAACAGCTCTGAATTTGCTATTTAACTCAATGGCTGGTTATGCCCTTGCACGCCTCAGTTTCCCGGGAAAGAAAAGTTTGTTTATTATTATTTTAGCTGTGCTTATGATTCCTGGACAAGTAACCATGATCCCTAATTTTTTAATTTTGAAAGAGTTAGGCTGGTTAAATACCTATCAGGGAATGATTGTACCCGGAATGGTGAATGCGACATTTATATTTATGATGCGTCAATTTTTTATTAATTTCCCAAAAGAGCTTGAAGAAGCAGCGGAGTTGGATGGGTTATCAAAGTTTGGAACATTCTTTAAAATAGTCCTTCCACTTGCAAAACCTGCCCTAGCAGCACAAACGATTTTTGTATTTATGGGATTTTGGAATGATTTTATGAAGCCTTTAATTGTGATGTCTGATGAAAATATGTTTACATTAACTTTAGGGCTTAACACATTTAAAGGTCAGTATATCAGTTATTGGAACTATATTATGGCAGCTTCCATGGTTTTTACACTTCCCATTTTACTCATTTATGCGTTTTTTAATAAATATTTTATTAAAGGAATCTCGTTTACTGGAGGAAAATAAAAAAGAGGCTGGGATAAAAATATTTTAGTTAGAATTATAAACGAACGATTAATTAAAAAATATTAATCGTTCGTTTTTTTGTTATATTGAAGGGCAAGGCGAAGGCTACTGCGGGAAAAGAGGCTCACCGGCCGCCCGCGTAAAGCGAAGCCTTGCACGGAAATCAACAGCGGTGTAACAAGTAACTTATACTAACTCCTTTATTCAATTTGTTCGACTTTAAATTGAAATGATTTAGTTACGTCTTAAACGCTTTTTAATGAAGTTCACTCACATACTGATCAATCATCGTTTGCAGTTCCTCTAGGGGCGTTTTACTGTTGTTAACAGACAGCTGCTTTAACGATTGAAGGGCACTATCCACAACAAACTTGCGGGGATTTGATTGTTTAAACAGCTCTTCTTCAATAAAACTAATAAGCTCTGTGCATTTTTGACGTTCGAATTCATCAGTAAATTGTTTGTGAACTTGTTTTTTTAAATCGATAAGTGCTGCAGAAATGTCCTGTTCTATTTGATTTTTAGTATTCGGGCAAGATGGAAGCCATTCTTTAATCGTTTGCGGATCGAGCAAAATGTCTCCTGCATTTGCTACTTCGTCTACAAGAGGAAGCAGGCGCTTGACACTGTAGCTTATGATCTCATGCGGGTCAGTATTTGTGCCGTTAACCATAAAATTATAGTGAAAGTTGCGATGAAGCATGCCAAGAAACATAATTGCACAATCTAGCAGGTACGGTTTCTTTTCTTGTCCAAATAAATCAATGAACCGCTTGTAAACCCAGTTTACTTCAATAAACTGGGTTTTTTTTATGTATGCTTTTAAATCAGGATCATTGGAAACAAATACTTCTTCAAGTAATGTAAAAAATTTATGTTTATGATGGTTTTTCATCTGTGCATCAATCTGTTTAACAAATACATCTACATCGGTCAGGCTTTTACCAACCAGCAGCTGGTTTCGCTCTTGTTCAATTGTTGTATGAAGCCAGGTAAAAACAGCGATTAATAATTCATTTTTTGAAGAAAAATAGTTGTAGAATGTTCCTTTTGAAATGCCGCTATAATCAATGATGTCTTGAATAGACGTAGCTTGAAATCCTTTTTCAACGAAGAGATGGTGTGCATTTTTTACAACTTGCTGTTTTCGGTTATTCATTATTATCACCTAAATATAAAATTAGACTCATGGTCCAACTTTATGATACATGATTTAAAGCGTTTACACAAATGTTCTTTTTTAAAAAAATGGACGATATCACGACAATGTATTGATATAAAAGGGTTATAGGAGTAAAAAAGTCGGTAAAATAAAGGACATGAACGCAAGATTTTTCGCTTGCATAAATTGAACTCACAGTATAATATACTCTATGTAGAACATGTGTCTAAAAAAATGAACTTGAAGTATAAGGAGGTACAATAATGAGTCAATCGATAAATCAAATGGAAAAGCCGCCTTATGGCATAATTGCTATTTTGTTAATAGGCGCTTTTATCTCATTGTTGAATGAAACGTTATTAAACGTGGCGCTGCCATCTATTATGAAAGACTTAGATGTGACAACGTCAACTGTCCAGTGGCTTTCTACTGGTTATATGTTAGTGAATGGTATTATGATTCCAACTACCGCTTTTTTAATTCAGCGCTATTCTGTCAGAGGCTTATTTTTAACGGCTATGACTTTATTTACAGCAGGAACAATACTTGCCGGCGCTTCGCCCGTATTTTCGGTATTGTTAACCGCTCGTATTATTCAAGCATCAGGCGCAGCCATTATGATGCCGCTTTTAATGAACGTATTGCTCACAAGTTTTCCATTAGAAAAACGCGGAGCTGCGATGGGGATTTTCGGTTTAGTTATGATTTTTGCTCCGGCAATTGGTCCTACATTATCAGGGTGGCTAATTGAACACTATGAGTGGAGAATGCTGTTCCACCTTGTTACGCCAATCGCGGCAATTGTATTAATAGGCTCTTTCTTCCTATTAAAAGACAAAAAAGAAAAAGTGGAAATCAATTTGGATTTCCTATCACTTGTGTTATCTACGATTGGATTTGGAGGACTTCTATACGGGTTTAGCTCAGCAGGGGATAAAGGCTGGGATTCTGTGGAAGTATACGGCACCATTATCGTAGGAGCTGTGGCGCTGATTTTATTTATTACGCGTCAGTTCAAGCTGAAAACACCTATGCTTGAATTCCGCATTTTTAAATATCCAATGTTTGCTTTATCATCAACGATTTCAATGGTGATCACAATGGCATTATTCTCAGCCATGCTGCTAATGCCAATTTATGTTCAAACGGTACGAGGCATTTCTCCGCTTCATTCAGGATTACTAATGCTTCCGGGTGCGCTGCTAATGGGTGTGATGTCACCGATTACCGGAAAATTATTTGATAAATTCGGAGCGCGTGCACTGGCTGTAACGGGTCTAACGATTACAGCCGTTACGACGTATTTCTTCAGTAACTTAGAGCTTGATACGACGTATACAACGCTCATTACGCTTTACACGCTTCGCATGTTCGGAATGTCTATGGTGATGATGCCGGTTATGACAAACGGGTTAAATCAGCTGCCGCAGCGCTTTAATCCGCATGGTACTGCGATGAATAACACGCTTCAACAAGTATCGGGAGCTATTGGTTCGGCTCTTTTAGTAACGGTGATGTCAAACCGTACAGCTACGCATGCAAAAGAGCTCGCTCAAGATGCAATGAGCGGAGCAGGAGCAGCGAATGCAACGGCAGCCGGGGCAGCTCAAATGAAAGAACAGATTGGGATGCAGGCAATGGTACAAGGAATTAACGATGCGTTTGCCGTCTCAGTAGTACTAGTGGTGGTTGCCTTAATTCTTTCATTGTTTATGAAACGCGCCACGCCGGCAAGTGAAGATGAAGTGATAAAGGAAAAAGCAGGACGCGAGCAGTTTGCTAAATAAAAAAGAAATCCCCGCTGAGACAGCGGGGATTTCTTTTAGCTTGTATATCTAAAGCTTAAGCCCATTTTCTTTAATAATTTCCGGTAGCCGATGGACGTTTGATCAGCCATAATATGCGCTTCCATCTGCAGGTCTAAAGGCAAGTCTTCAGGTTTTTGGTTTTCAACCATTTCACGGTCTTCGTCAAAGACGCGAAGGTTAAAGTCATACACACCTTCAACGGGAGAATCTTTGTCAAAGTTTCGAGCGATTGGTGCGAATAAACGTGTTTCGCGGGCTGAAATAGGAGAGACTGCATTCATAATCCACAGCTCTGCGCCTTCTGGGAAGTATACTTTTAGCGTAGCTGTAAACGGCGGATAAACATCAAAGACGCGAAGCCATTTAAAATCAGGTGGATTTAAATGCTGCTGTTCTTTGGAATAATTGCTCACGGTGCTGGTATATTCTACATGAAGCCCATAGTCTGTATCGCTTACTTTATATTTAGGCACAAAGGCGTTGTTTCGATCACCAAATGTGTCCGTGTGCACCCAAGCAAAATGAGCTACGTCTAAAAAGCCTTCCATTTGACGACCGGCCGAACCCATGATATCAAAGCCCGGACAAACAATTTGCTGAAAATCAGGGTCCTCCCAAGCATCGAAGTAAGGCAGGTTATCTTGTTCTCCTGTCAGGGAAGTCCATACTAATCCAAATCGTTCAATAACTGGATAGACGGCCATACACAGGCGGGGAGAAATGTTGGCATCAGGGTGAGCTGGAATCGACGTGCATGCGCCGTCCGTTGCATAGCGGAAGCCGTGGTAAGGACAGACAATTTCATCATCTTCCACCCAGCCCATGCTAAGCGGGGTGCCTCGGTGAACGCATAAATCACGAGCCGCTACTACTTTGTTTGTCGTGCGGTATAGAACTAGATTTACATCTAGTAGTTTTACGGACGTTGGTTTCTCTGTTACATCACTGCAGCGTGCGACCGGGTACCAATACTTGGCGAGCGTCGTCCAATCTTCCAGGCTGAACGTGCAGTCTCTTGGGTAGGGAGTTGCCGTTTTTGATTTGGTCATGGTTGGTTGTTGTTCCATCTATTTTCTTCCCTTCTTTTGTAAGCTCTTTTACTAAGGGTAATATAAAAAAAGAAAATTCACACAATTTATGTAAGGAGTTCTAACATAAAATATGGAACTTTGTAGAAAGTGCGAATTTCAGAAGACGCAAATTAGAGAATATACCAATAAAAAAATTTAAAAAAGCGCTTCCTAAATAAATTTAAACGTGATATAATTTTCCAAGACGCTGGTGTAGCTCAGTAGGTAGAGCACTTGCATGGTAAGCAAGAGGTCGCAGGTTCGATCCCTGTCGCTAGCATACTAAAAAAACCTTCTTTCTTGTTGAAAGAAGGTTTTTTTATTTGTGTTGACTTTAAAATTCTTCTCCGAATTATTCTTCCCCGCCTTGTGAAAACTTTAACAGTTTGATAGCCTTATTAGGAGGCTGTGAGAAAACATGTGTATCTTTTCCACTATGTCTTATGAATCATATTTAGAAATATTCTTAAAAGAATGTTTATTGCCTCTAAGTATTGGGTACACGAAACTAGGGGTTAAATTTCAACAGGGAGTGTGAACGATAATTTGATTACGTTTAAGAATGTGTCAAAGCAATATCCAGACGGTACGACCGCCGTGAAAAATATTAATCTAGAAATTAAAGAAGGGGAGTTTTTCGTTTTAATTGGTCCGAGTGGGTGTGGGAAGACAACCACCTTAAAAATGATTAACCGTCTTCATGATATTACCGAAGGAGAACTATACATAAAAGATAAGCTCGTATCGGCCCACAACATACATAAGTTACGCTGGAACATTGGCTATGTCCTGCAGCAGATTGCTCTTTTTCCTCATATGACCATTGCTGAAAATATAGCCATTGTACCCGAGATGAAGCATTGGAAGAAAAACAAAATCAAAACGCGCATTGATGAACTGCTTACCTTGGTAGGACTAGACCCAAAGCAATATAGAAACCGAAAGCCGTCTGAGCTCTCAGGTGGCCAGCAGCAACGTGTAGGTGTAGCACGTGCCCTCGCAGCCGATCCCCCCGTTATTTTAATGGACGAACCCTTTAGTGCCCTCGATCCGTTAAGCCGCGAACAGCTTCAGCAAGATATTATTAGCTTAAAAGAAAAAATCAAAAAAACATTTGTGTTTGTTACGCATGATATGAGCGAAGCGATGACGCTTGGAGATCGTATCTGCCTGATGAAAGATGGGGAAATTGTTCAAGTTGGAACCCCGGAGGAATTCATTCAAAAGCCTAAAAATGAATTTGTAAAAACATTTATTGGAAATCAAGGCAATGCTTTATTTGAGACATTGGATATGTTTGTCAAAGAAAGTGAACAGCCAGACGTAGAACCTACTGAAGAGCTAGCTTCAACCGCCACTGTTCAGCAGGCAATGGACGCCCTTTACGACCATGAAGCAATAGCCGTGAAAAAAGGGAGCAAACGCATTGGCGTTGTAACGCGCAAAAACCTATTAGCGTTTCTTTCTGATAAAACGAAAGAAGGAGGAACGCTGTAATGAATGCACTAAGCACATTATTAGATCAACGAGGAGATGCACTGTTTCAAGCTCTTCTTGAACACATTCAAATTTCCGTACTGGCTCTTGTTATCGCCGTATTAATTTCAGTGCCGCTCGGACTGTACTTAACGAGGCATGACCGCATTGCTGAACCGATCATTGGCGTAACAGCCGTACTGCAAACCATTCCTTCACTCGCTTTATTAGGATTACTGATTCCTCTTGTCGGAATTGGAACCTTTCCCGCGGTTATTGCACTGTTTTTATATTCGCTTCTTCCTATTGTACGAAATACATATACCGGAATTAAAGAAGTGGACCCATCTTTAATTGAAGCATCCAAAGCCATGGGGATGAACTCGTGGAGACGATTAATCAAAGTAGAACTTCCTCTAGCACTTCCTGTCATTATGGCCGGAATTCGCACAGCGATGGTACTCATTATTGGTACAGCGACAATCGTGGCTCTTATCGGAGCGGGCGGACTCGGAAGCTTAATTTTGCTTGGTATTGACCGAAGCGATAATAGTTTGATTTTATTAGGAGCCATTCCAGCAGCATTATTAGCGCTTATTTTTGATGGAATTCTGCGAACGATTGAACACTCAGCTAAAAAAGGGTCCAAAAAACGCTCGTTTATTATGATCATCGTATTAATACTCATTCTTGTTTCTCCGTTTGCAGCGATGAGCGCAACAAAACCAGACCTTGTTATCGGAGGGAAGATTGGTGCAGAACAAGATATTTTAATTAATATGTACAAAGAATTAATTGAAGATCAAACCGATATGAAAGTAAATCTGCGTTCGTCGCTTGGGAAAACGGTATTTGTATTTGAGGCTCTGCGTAACAAGGAAATTGATTTGTACCCTGAATATACGGGTACAGCCATTGTGACGCATCTAAAGGAACAGCCGGACAGCAAAGATGAAACAGAGGTGTACAAGCAGGCAAAAGAAGGATTTCAAAAGAAATTCGGCCTTGTCTATTTAGATCCAATGAAGTTTAATAATACGTACACATTGACCGTAACAAAAGAATTCGCTAAAGAAAATAATCTAACAACTATTTCAGATTTGGCAAATGCAACAGATAAAGTAAAAGCAGGGTTTACGCTTGAGTTTAAAGATCGTGAAGACGGCTATGTAGGCATTCAAAAAGAATATGGCCTTACCTTCCCGAATATTAAAACGGTGGAGCCGAAGCTTCGCTATCGCGCTGTAGAAAAAGGCGATATTAACGTGCTTGATGCTTACGCAACGGACCCTGAAATCAAACAGTTTGGTTTGAAAGTCTTAAAAGACGATCAGCAGTTCTTCCCTCCGTATCAAGGAGCGCCTGTGCTTCGTGAAGATACGCTAAAAGAGCACCCTGAACTGAAAAAAATCTTAAATCAACTGGGCGGTAAAATCAGTGATGACGAAATGCGTGAAATGAACTATCAAGTAAATGCGAAAGGAAAAACGGCTGAAGAAGTTGCTCATCAATTCTTAGTGAAAAAAGGATTAATTAAGGAGTAAAAACGAAGAAAAAAGCTAGGACAACAGTATGTTAGTTGAAAGAAAATCCGAACGATGAATCGTTCGGATCTTTTTATTTTAGTTGTTTCTAGCAGTTGATTGGAGGGCAACGCGAAGACTCCCGCGGAAAGCGAAGCCTTGCATGGAAATCAACTGCGGTGCAAGAAGTGATCCATACTTGATTATTTACTCCATTCGTCCGTCTTTAGATTGGCGTGATTTCGTTATGTCTCAATCTCTTTTTAATGCGGGAGAAGCATTAATGAAAATGAGGCCTTATGAACAAGCTAAAGGTACCGAATTTGTTTTCTGATGGAAGGGAGGCGCTTTTATGAATTCATTTTTTACGTGTCATCCTGTACAACATTCCTTTCAGCTTTTTTCAGTTGAACATCTTGTAACTTTAGCTATTATCGTGATCATAGGAGCATTTATTTTTTTGTGTCGAAAGCAGCTGCGAAAAAAGATGTTTGTGTTCATTTTGCTTTCACTGATTCTAATTGCTTCAGAAACAGCCTACCAGGCTTGGGAAATCAGCTGCCATCAGTGGTCCGCTGAAACTTCCTTGCCTCTTCAGCTCAGCGATATAGTCGTGCTGCTGGCTGCTGTTATGCTGATAACCAAAAGCAGGCTTCTTTTTTATTTTGTGTACTTCGCAGGAATCAGCAGCTCTGTTCAAGCGATGATTACCCCGGACCTTGGCGGCTATGCGTATGCCCAGTTTCGCTATGTGCAGTTTTATGTATCGCATGGCGGTGTGGTACTTGCTTGCTGTATGCTAATTGCTGTCTGCAGATATGAGCCGACGTTTCGTTCTTTATGGGTAAGCGTAGTATCTGTTAATCTGTACGGAGGTTTTATCTATGCTATGAATCGTTTACTCGGGGCGAATTATTTATATATGATGAAAAAGCCAGAGCACGCTTCCTTACTGGATGTTCTTGGACCTCATCCTTGGTATTTAGTATGGATTGAAGGAATCATGATTCTTAGCTTTCTTGTCCTTTATCTGCCGTTTTGGGTACATAAAAAAATTAAAGGTGATAAAAACAAAGTCAATTTTATTGAAGCAGAATGATAATACTGGTAGTTTATAAGTGTAAACTAACTCAGATTTTCTGAAGGAAAAGGAAAGAATGACTGAACAAGCCGTTAGAGGCAAGCATAAAAATAGAAAAGAATAAAGCAAGCACAAATATCAGAAGGAGAGTATCAAAATGAAAACACTGGTTATTTTAGCGCATCCAAGCTTAGCATCTTCTCGTATTAATAAAGCGTGGGCAGAGCGAGTAAAAAAAGAAGAGAATGTGTACGTTCATGATTTATACGCAAACTATCCCGATTTCAAAATTGATGTAGAAAAAGAGCAGGAGTTAGCTGTTCAATTCGATCGTATTGTTTTTCAATTTCCATTTTACTGGTACAGCTCACCAGCACTCTTAAAAGAGTGGCAAGATGTTGTCTTAACATACGGCTGGGCTTATGGAAGCAAAGGTACTAAACTTCAGGGAAAAGAGTTTGTCGTAGCTACTTCGACAGGGGGCCCTGCAGAAGCTTATCAAGAAGGGGGATACAACCGTTACCCAATGAATCATCTGCTTCTTCCTTTTCAAGCTATGGCAAATTTAACAGGTATGAAGTTTCAAACGCCATTTTTATTTCAAGGAGCAGGCGGTGATCTGAGTGACAAAGTTATTCAAGATAGTGCAGAAAGCTACGCTCGATTACTAAGATAATAAAAAAAGCCGCGTCACAGCGGCTTTTTAATTTGCGTTTGTTCGTGAGAAAGAAGTAAGCAGCTTTTGAGGAGCGATATCTAATCCTTCAATCAGTAGTCCTGTCATAGCCGTTAGACTCCCGACTTCAAAAGATTCCCCGGCTCTCCAAAATGCTGATTCACCTTGTTTGATATAAATTTTCAGTCCGTTATCGCCAGCTACCCAGCCTTCCCCGTGAACGACTAAAAGAAGCTGTGGAATCGTAGCTTCTTGACGAGGGGTATAATCATTTTCTTGAAAAGATAAAAAGCTGATTTTGACATCTCCAGTATGAGAAAGTAATGGGTTTACTTTATAGGTAGAATGAAGAAAGGAACGCTCTTCTTCAGCTTGAAAACCATATAATTTCATCATTTCATCTCCTTGGCTAAAAAATATAAAAAGAAGTCCTTCTCCTTTCATATACGCATGTAACAGCAAAAATAGAACTCCAAAGAAACGGCTGTTTCTAGGAAAATGGCTTCATTTTTTGTCGAAGCTGAAAATTTTTTGAAGGATAGGGAGGAAAAACAGAAGTTTTTTTGAATAGTATAAAAAAGGTGTCCGCTAATGGACACCTTTTCCTAATTTAAAAATGATTGTAACGCTTGTTTGTTTTCTTCAAGGTCGATGCTTAAAACAGCACCAATACCGGATATTCGTTCGTTTGAATAGGAACCTTCAACCGGTAAACGAAGAGATTTTAAATCTGGCTGATTTCCAACTAAAAAATCTTTTCCTATCACAATAAATGTTTTTGGCGGAATATTTGTATCCACATATGGATCAATGACTCCCCATAGCTTAGGAGCTTTCGCCAGCGTCTTTACTTGAAGAGCTTCATCCATTAATTTACCGATCACTTCTTGTTGACGCTTCACGCGCCCGAAATCACTTTGGCTATCATGTCGGAATCGCACGTATCCTAGTAATTTATCTCCGTGAAGAGTTTGTTTTCCAGGTTTTAGCGTCATGCCAATTCCTGATGACATTTCGTGCGGCACGGTAACCGTAATTCCCTCAGGGGCAATCGTATCGGCAACTTTAGAAAAACCTTTAAAATCAACAACGGCATAATAGTTTACATCTACGCCGAAATTTTCTTTAATTGTCTTACGCATTAATTCAGGCCCGCCAAATGCATAGGCTGAATTTAATTTGTTTTTGCCATGCCCAGGAATATCCACATATGAATCACGCATCAAAGAAACAATTTTAGGCTGATTGCTGTCTTTGTCATAATGAGCAATCATGATTGTATCGGCACGCGAATGTTCTTCACCTCGAGAGTCAATTCCAAGAAGCAGCACATTCATGCTATCTAAATTGGCACTTGCACCATTAAAATCAAATTGTCCATCTTTCCCAAAAGCTCCGTCTGCTTCTGCTAACCCTTGTTGGTATTGATAATACACATACGCACCAGCGGCGATTACAAGAATGAGAAAGAAAAGAAGTAGCTTTCTAAAGCGTTTCTTTTTTCTTTGCTTTTTTCTTTTATGTTGTTTACGTTCTGTACGTTCTTCCAAATGTCTCACCATCGCATTCAAAAATATTAATACTTTTTTGTTTGAAACCAATTATGCAAAAAATTATAAAACGACATAATAAAATTAACACTAAGGAATTAGATTAGCAAGTACGTTCACTAGTAAATCTGCGAAGACAGCTAAAATAAGAAAAGTGTACAAATAGAAGAAAGAGGAAATAAAGGTTATTTTTTTCGAGGATATTTGTTATAATCTATCATAGTTAGGGAAAAAGTTCTGTCTTTTAAGAATGGAATAAGAGGAAAGTCTCTGTTTGTGGAGAATCAAATATAGGTCTAAATGTAGAAAAAAGGAGTGAAGCGAATGAGTATATATGTGTCATCTTCGAACCTTGTGCTGATTCCAGAAGCGGCGTTAAGTCATTGGAAACCTTATGGCGCGGGGGAATTGACCGGAGCTATTATTTCAGGTAAAGATAGTGCTGAAATAATTAAAGAGCTTAATCAATCGTCTATTCTGCCTTTTACAAGTTTTTTCTATCGAAAGCATTTTGTTATTCTGTTTGATAAAGAACAAGTAAAAAATCATTTTGAACAGCTGCTTTTATTATATAAATCTCAGGGCTATATTTTTTATTCTTCTACTTTATACGATGATCACTGGTCCCAGGTCCTTGAAGGAACGAAGCAGCTGTTAACGGTAAATGGACAGGTGGTGCCGGTGCTTGAGCTTGAACAAAACGGTGAATTTGATGTTGTGCGTGATGAAGGCGGTCTGCACATTGTGATAGATGATGACGAAGACGAAGAGAAGCAGCTAGAAAAAAAAGTTCATGAGCTTCCGCTTGAAGAAGGTACCTATTTTATTGGCGATCCGGGATTTGTTGAAAACCGGGACATGCTGGTAAAAGAATATTTTCCTAAAGGTACGTACGAATTTATTTATAGATACGGAGAAAATGGCTGGCTGATGAAAGTAAGTATTCAGCGAAAAGCGATTAAAGAGCAGCTTACTACTCTTCACGCGGCTTTGTCTTAACCTCTATTCATTGTACAATATTGCTAAATAACTATGTTATAATAGTAATATTGCACAATGAAAGGGGTTTTTTTAATGGAAGCACGTTTACAAAAAGTCGTATCGTGGCTAAAAGAAAAGAATGTAGAAACGGCCTTTATTTCGTCAACCGAAAACGTATTTTATTTAACTGGATTTCACACGGATCCGCATGAGCGTTTGCTTGGCTTATTTGTGTTTACCGAAGCGGAGCCGATGCTTGTTTGTCCATCAATGGAAGTGGGACAAGCAAAAGAAGCCGGCTGGAAGTTTGATGTGATTGGATATGAAGACCATCAAAATCCTTGGGAACTTATTAAAGAAGCTTTACATAAACGAAACGTAATAGATGTGAAAAAGGTTGCTGTAGAGAAAGAGCAGCTGCTGTATGCGAGAGCCGAAGAACTGCTTAGCCTATATCCAAACGCTGAGCTAGTCGGAGCAGAAGAGAAGTTAAATCAGCTGCGTTTAATTAAAGATGAGCGTGAAGTTGAGATTCTGCAAAAGGCAGCTGCCTTAGCTGATTTTGGTGTAGAAGTAGGCGTAGCTGCTTTAAAAGAAGGCGTTACGGAAATGGATGTTCTGGCTAAAATTGAATACGAGCTAAAGCGAAAAGGAATTCGTGAGATGTCGTTTTCAACGATGGTTTTATTTGGTGAAAAAACGGGAGAAGCGCACGGGAACCCAGGTCTTCGCACGTTAAAGCCAGGAGATATGGTTCTGTTCGATTTAGGTGTAGTGCTAGACGGATACTGTTCAGATATTACGCGTACAGTCGCTTACAAGTCCATTAATGATAAGCAAAAAGAAATCTATGAAACGGTACAGCGCGCCGAGCAGGCAGCTCTTGAAGCTTCCAAGCCCGGCACTCGCATTGGCGACTTGGACATGGTAGCACGCAATATTATTACAGAAGCAGGGTATGGAGAGTATTTCTTGCATCGTCTTGGTCATGGTCTTGGCATCAGCGTGCATGAGTTTCCTTCAATGAGCCGCAACAATGATGATGTGCTTCAAGAAGGCATGGTATATACAATTGAACCGGGTATCTATATTCCAGGACTCGGAGGCGTGCGTATCGAAGATGATGTAATCATTACAAAAGATGGATACGAAACGTTAACGAAGTACCCAAAAGAATTACAAATTATTTCATAATAATGTCATAAAAAATAGAGGCTGCCATGGTGCAGGCTCTATTTTTTATGGGAAAAGAAAAAATTGGTTAAGGTTTCTTGTTTGCTTCTTGGTACAATTTCATAGTATGTTACGAAACGATAACATTTCTATCACATTTTCTAAAAACTATATCGTAAGCGAGTGCAGTAGTATATGCTGTACAGTAGGGAGCTTTTTAAGGTCGCAAGCAAGGAGGTTTTTTATGAGTAATTTTACAAAAGATGAAGAATTAATTATACATAAAGCAATAGATGTATTTGGTCAAAAGGATCGAATTGAAGATTATTCAGATGAAAGAAAAAAGCATGGTATTCACGTTGTGGCGTGTGAAAACCATCCGCGTCAAGACGTAACCGCGTATGCAACGCTCGGTGGACATCAATGTCCGACAGGCTATACAGTTGGAGGGATCCCGCTTCGAATTGAAATCGTTGGGGCTTGTCATGAGGAATTCGGTATTTATTCTGCTATTTTAGCAAACTGTATTTTCCATATGATGAAATCTCATGTGTCCATCTTCCCAGGAGCTATTTATAAAGACGTTATTGCAGTCCTTGATGACAGCTTTCATATGCAGCACATTTTGCTGATTCCGCCGTTTTTATGGGATAATTTTTCAACGATTGAACTATCTGATAAAAAAGTAGCGTTCCTGCAGGCCGTTCCGATTTCAGAAAATGAACGTGCTTTTGCACTTGAGTACGGGGTAGATTCGTTGCTAAGCCGCTTTGATGCTGAGCAGGTGAATGTCTTCAATTTAGAAAGAAGATCTGTTGTATAAACAAAAAGAGCGCCGACTGAGACGCTCTTTTTTGTTATTGATTAGTAGGTCAATTCTTTTTGCGGTATAGCTTTTTTATGACTCGTTTGGTAGCTGTGAAGCACCATGCCTGCTATGATAACTCCCATTCCAACCCAAGAAAGAATCGATGGCAAAGGACTTGATAGAAGGAAGACCTCTCCTAGCAGTGCAAATAAAACTTCCATCGATTGTGTAGCTTCAACTGCACCTAACTTTTGAGAATCTTTTTTAACAAGGTCGGTTGCTGCAAAAAATAAAACTGTTGCACATACTCCTGAAAGTAAAGCAACTAAACTGCTTTGATAAATCTGAGTTGTTTTTGGTAGTCCATCGGTCACGTAGGCATAGACAGAAAGAATAATCCAAAACGGCAGGCTTGAAAGCGTCATTCCAAGCACGCGCTGAAACGTATTAAGTGACGACACCTCCATCATTTTACGGTTGCCAAGCGGGTACGCAAAAGAGGCAATCAAAATGGGAATGGTACAAAGCAAGGCAGTAGCGGCCGACAGTTCAGTCGCATGCTCAAGCTGCATGAGCACAACTCCTATTAAAATAATAAACGAAAAACCTAGCTGCTTGAAAGGAATGCCTCCTCGCTTCTTTCCTTCTTTGTAAAACAAAGGAGCTAGGAGAGACCCCGATAAAATTGTGATTTGCCAAGTTCCTGCAATAAGCCAGCCGGGACCGTAGGCTGAAGCAAAACAAAGAGGAGCGTAAAATAAGCCAAATCCAACCGTGCTCCAAAGCAGCCATTTTTGCGGCTGGGCTTTTATTTCTGCCACCACAGGTTTAATACCACCCCAAAAATAAACGAGCACAAGCAAAAGAGGTACCATAAAAAAATAGCGCAGCGACGCGCTCCACGCCCAGCTGCCTCCGGATAAATCCATCGCTCGATTTAAAACGAATGTAAAAGCAAAAAAGAATGATGCAGCAATGCCTAATAAAAGAGGCTTCACTTGGATTCCTCCTCACTTGTCAGCGCTTCACCTAGCGTCAGCCAGTTCGTTTCGACAAGCTGCGTTGTCAGTGCGGCATCTTTTTGACGACAAGCGTTTATGATTTCTTTGTGCTGATCAACGGAAGCAAGACTAGAAAGAGAAGAAAAGCGAGCTATTTCTAAACGCTGAATTTTGGCGCTTGTTTGTTTTACAACACGCTCTAGCTCTATATTGTTCGCCCGTTTTAAAAAGACGGAATGAAATGCTTCATCCGCTTCAATCGCTTTAAGGACATTTCTTGTTTTGATTGCATGTTCTAGAGATTGATTGTGTTTGATTAGTTCGCCCATATCTTCTTCTTGTAACGAAGTACAAGCCAGCTTAGCAGCAAGTGCATGAAGAGCTGCGACGACAATAAAAGATTGTTTTGCCTCCTCAAGGTTTAATGGAGCCACTTTTGTAGAAGAGCCAGGTGTCGTTTGGACAAGGCCTTCATCTTCAAGTCTTTTTAATGCTTCTCGAACAGGAGTGCGGCTAACTCCAAATTGCTCAGCCAGTTCTTTATCCTGAAGCTTTTGTTCCGGCTGAAATTCAAGCATGACAATATTATGTTTAAGTGTTTGATAGACTTCTTCTCTTAAAGAAAGTCGTTTGAGAGGTTGAATGTTATTTTTCATAAAACCAATATATCGCATATTACATTAAATAACAATGTGAAAACTAAAAAAACTTCGTCTAAAAAGCAGACAGCTGCTTTTTAGATGAAGAGCTTAATTACTGCTGCGCAAAGATTTAGATAAAATGCTCGCAATCGCTTTGCTGTGCTCAACCTGCGTTTTTTTGGACTCTTTTCGTTCAAGAGCTACTTTTTGAAGACTTTTTTCTTCTTCAGTTTGAGCAATAACTTGAGGAACGGGGGCAGGTTTCCCGTTTTCTAATGCAACAAAGGTAAGAAAAGAAGTAGCTGCAATACGCTTAATGCCCGTTAACAAATTTTCGGCAATCACTTTAACAAAAATAATCATAGAGCTTTTTCCTGTAACAACAACGAATGCTTCATATGAAATAAAATCTTCTTCGGTGACGGGTTCGATAAAGTCAACGTGATCAATGGAAGCCGTAACACACGACTTTCGGGAATGTTTAGCTGCTGAAAGAGAAGCCGTCATGTCCATGTCAGCGACAATTTTCCCCCCAAAAAGGGTGTGGTGATTGTTTAGGTCATTTGGAAAAATGTGCTGTGATTTGACTACTCGTGAGACGCTGCAAAGTACTGCTTTTTCACTCATTGAAAACACTCCTTCAAACTGTTTATATGGTTTAATGTATGTTGACTACTTGTTCTTATGTATACAAGTTATAGAAAGCCTTTTCGTAAAAAGCTCTTCAAAAGCTTCTATATGGTAAAATAGAACAAATATGAAAGAGAGGATGAGAGCATGAACTTAACTCAATTTTCTAGAAGAAAATATACGGATTCCCCTACACCTTTAGAAAAGCTATCGGTTTTATCTCAGCAGTTAAATGGACCTTCAATTTATATGAAGCGCGATGATATGCTTGGACTGACAGGGGGCGGAAATAAGACGCGCAAGCTTGAATATTTAGTAGCTGATGCAAAGGCGCAAGGAGCAGACGTGCTTGTAACGTGCGGTGCGATACAATCCAATCACTGTCGTTTGACGCTCGCTGCGGCTGTAAAAGAGCAAATGAAATGCGTGCTCGTACTGGAAGAAGGGGAAAATAAAGCAAGCGATCAGCCGACAGGAAACTATTTTCTTTATCATTTATTAGGCGCTCATGACATGCGGTTTGTCGCTGAAGGTTCTGATTTGACAGCGGAAATGAAAAAAGTAGAGCGAGAGCTAATTGAAAAAGGTCATAAGCCTTATTTAATTCCAGTAGGAGGTTCGAATGTTATCGGTGCAACCGGATACGCTGCCTGTGCACAAGAGCTGCTTATGCAAAGCTATGAGCAGCAAATAAAGCTTAGCCACGTGGTTTGCACAAGCGGCAGCGGAGGCATGCACGCAGGATTAGTGGCAGGCTTTCAAGGTCTTCAAAGTGACGTATCTGTTATTGGAATGAATGTCAGTCGTGCTAAAGAAGAGCAAGAAGTAAAAGTTGCTAAGCTGACGAGTGAACTTTATGATCATTTACATAGTAAAACGCCTTTTAAAAAAGAAGAGATTGTGTGTATGGATGAATACGTAGGTCCAGGGTATGCTGTTCCGACAGAAGAGATGGTGGAAGCAGTCAAACTTGTGGCCAGTACGGAAGGGATTTTATTGGATCCTGTGTATACAGGAAAAGCGATGGCTGGTCTAATTGATTTAATTCGAAAAGGTTATTTTAATAAGGATGAAAATGTGGTGTTCGTCCACTCAGGCGGTTCACCGGCTCTTTATGCCTATACATCATTTTTTTCATAAAAAAGCAAGGGATTCGACTCCCTTGCTTTTTTAGTTTATATAGGAATAGTAAGTGAAAACGTTACTCCGGTGTCTGTATTTTCAGCCGTAATTGCTCCATCGTGCATCGTAACAATACGCTTTACAATGCTTAAGCCAATACCGAATTCACCGTTTGCTCCTTTTTTAAACGGTTCAAACAAGTGTTGAAGCACGCTTTGATCAATCGGCGGACCATCGTTGCTGATTGTACATTGAACGTTCGTTTGGTGTTTAGCAAGTGAAAGTGAAACCTTCGTCTCGGCATAGCGCAGCTGATTGTCGAGCACATTTTCAAGAACTTTTGTCCATAGCTCTTTGTCTCCTTTAATTGTTGCGTTTGCGTCGTCAAATTCCCACTGTATTTCAGGGCGCCTCCACCGCAAGCGATCCACTACTTCATGAAGAAGTGCAGTAAAATCAAAGTCATCTTGTGCAAGCTGATGAGTGGACATATAGTCAAGCTTGGTTAAGTAAAGCAAATCGCGGATTTTTTTCTCAAGATTTTTAGATTCATCTTCAATAACTTTTACCGTTTGAGATAAATCACCTTTTGGATAAATGCCGTCTTGAATCGACTGAGCGTAGCTTTGAATAACCATAACCGGTGTTTTTAAATCATGTGAAATATTTTGAAGCAGCGTTTGCTGTGCTTCATCTTTAGATACGAGCCTTTTGCGCATTTGCTCGATCGAGGCGCCTAGCTTGCCAATTTCATCGGAACGGTTGACTGTAACGGGCTCATGCCAATTTTGTTCGGCAATTTTTTTTACATCTTTTTCAAGCGATACAAGCGGCTTGCTTAAATATCTTGATAGCCAAATAGATGGAAGCCAGCTGAATAGAAATACAATTGAAATTACAAAAAGCAGCTGTTTAAACAGAGTAGAAGTGAGCGCGTTGCGATACGTATCCCACGAAAATGAAAGCAAAAAAGCAGGCTGTCCGTTTACGCTTACTTTTCGAATTACATAAAAAAGCGTCCGGTTGCCGAGATCCTTTTCATAGCGAGCGACGATTTTCCGCTGACTGATTGCATCTTCCTGTGCTTTTCTCAAAAAGTCTTGAGGCAACACCCGTGATGAAAAATAAGAGATATCCGCATGTTCAGGCAATAAAATATGATCCACGGTTCGATTGCCAAGTGTTGGTTCACTGTCTTCATTGCTAAAGTAGTATTCACCTGAGCGGCTTGGCAAGCCGTATTCTTTTAAAATATGCTGTTCATTTTCAATAGTGGTATAAATTTCATTCGTGAAGAACTGCCTGAGCGTCGTTGGGAATAAAATAGCGAGCAAAATTGAAATAAGCAGTAAAATACCGGAGATGACGAGCCAAATTTGAAATGCAAGCGACTTGTTTTTCATGCTTTCATCATCCGGTATCCGTATCCGTAAATCGTTTCAATTCGTGCTTGCGGCATTTTTTTACGCACGCGCCTTACTAAATCATCCACCACTCGGTCTGTGCCGAAATAATCTTCTCCCCAAATGAGATTCAGCAGCTGCTCCCGTGAAAAAGCCTGTCCAAGGTCTTTTGAGATAGTGACAAGAAAATCAAATTCTTTAGACGTTAAATCAATCGGCTTTCCATTTTCACTGACCGTACGGGTATGTAAATCGATTTCATAAGGAGTCAGCGTAATGGTATCGGTTTTCTTTTGATTGGAACCATATACGCGGTTTAGCAGTTTGTTTGCTCGAATAACTAGTTCACGAGGCAAAAAAGGCTTTGATAAATAGTCGTCGCTGCCCATTTCAAGCCCAAGAACCCGGTCAATATCGGCATCGCGGGCTGAGATGAAAATAACAGGCACATGTGGCGTTTGCTGCTTGATTTCGCGAATGAGCTGATACCCGTCAATGTCAGGCAGCATAATATCTAAAATCCACAGATGCGGAGGAGTTGCAATCATTTCTTTGGCGTCCGTGCCGTTAAAAAATGTGTGAACGTCCCAGCCTTCTTTTTGAAGGTAAAGGGTTAAAACTTCGTTTAAATTTTGTTCATCCTCTACTAAATATAGTGTAAAGCTCAAATTTGACACCTTCCTCTGAATATATGAAAATTAAGGTAAATAAAGCATATTACGCCATATATGCGCGTTTCTTTAAAGGTCTATGTACCCGCTATTATACTACGTGTTTGCTGTTATAAAGAAATTTTTCACAATTTCACACATTGTTTTGATACTTATCCCAAACTTTTATTTTATAGTATAGATAACATAAAATTTGCTACGTTAAAAGGAGTGTTTTTCATGGATCCACGTGATTATGAAAGAGAGCAAGAACGAAAAGAAGAATATGAAAACCGCCAGCAGCGCTATGATCAGTATCAGCCTGCGTCATCATCACAGCCTCCAAGAAGACGCTTATTTCCAGTGATTGCATCTTCTATCGCCGGAGCAGTGCTAGGGGGAGGAATTGTGCTATACGGTGCTCCGCAGCTGGGATTAATAGATTCAGCTGATACGCAAACAGCGAATCAAACAACGCAGACTCAAACCGCAACAACAACGAGCACCACGCCTCGAACAGTAAGCACAACCGTGAATCAGTCAGATCTTGTTTCAGTTGTAAATAAAGTATCAGCTGCTGTTGTAGGCGTGAACAATATTCAACAGCAAACAAATCCATTTTCTGGAGATACCCAAACGCAAGAAGCAGGAACGGGTTCCGGTGTTATTTTCAAAAAAGAAAATGGAAAAGCATACGTTGTGACCAATAACCATGTTATTGACGGCGCCAGCGAAGTAGAAGTGTCACTTTCAAACGGACAAAAAGAAAAAGCTAAGATTGTCGGAGCTGATGCGCTAACGGATTTAGCGGTACTTGAGATGTCTGACAAAAATGTTGAACAAGTGGCGAAGTTCGGGAAATCATCGGATTTAGTAGCGGGTGAAACGGTGCTTGCAATCGGAAATCCTCTTGGTGAACAATTTTCTCGTACGGTCACACAAGGTATCGTGAGCGCAGCAAAACGCTCTGTCCCTATTTCAGAAAATTGGAACGTAGATGCAATTCAAACGGATGCGGCGATTAATCCAGGAAACAGCGGCGGTGCCTTGATCAATTCTTCCGGTGAAGTAGTCGGTATCAACAGTATGAAAATTTCAGAAGACAATGTAGAAGGCATCGGCTTTGCTCTTCCAAGTGATGAAGTGCAGCCGACGATTGAACAGCTGATGAAAAACGGAAAAATAACGCGTCCATATATGGGGGTAGGTCTTCAAGATGTAGGTCAGCTTTCAGCTGCAACAAAACAAAACCAGCTAGGCCTAACCAGCGATACGTCTGAAGGAGTTGTCGTAACGACGGTTGAACCATTCTCTTCTGCTTCTGATGCAGGTTTACAATCAAAAGACGTGATTGTTGCCATCGATGGAAATGAAGTCAAAACATCCAGTGATTTACGTCAATATCTATACACAAAACGTAAAGTAGGAGACACGGTAAAATTAGACGTGTATCGAAATGGAAAAAAACAAACTATTTCTCTGAAGCTTTCAGAGCAGCAGGATAACAATGGATGAGTTCAACACCGTTAAAGCTGCTGCTAGCAGTATTAACAGCGTTAGGATTTTTAACCGGCTGCGAAGGGAAGCATTCAAACACGATGTTTCCTTCTGTAGAAATTAGTCAGCTATCTTCTACCAAAGAACTGGCAGCGTATGAGGGAGGCAAGGTGACAGGAGCTGAATTCAACCGTTTTTTAGCCGTTGAAGGGTTCTTAAATCCAGATGCTCCGCTAAATGATACGAGCTACCGCAAAGAGTTATTGCGGCAGCTTGTTATGCAAAAAATCTTAATTTCGCATCTAAAGACAAGCGATAAAGTACAAAAACAAGTCGAGGATATGTGGAAGCAAATTAAACGCTCATATGACGAGGATACAAGAAAACAAGGTTATGAAGTGTTAAATATTCGTTCCAGTGATGTAACCAACCAGCTAACGAATCAGTTTAAATTAGAAGAATATTTTCGTAAACAAATTACGTCTGATGAACTAACTGCTTACTATAAACGTATTGAAAACGATCTAACGCGCGTATCTTTTACGCAGCTGGCTTTTTCCACTTTACATGATGCCGCTGCCGCTGCGGCTGAACTGCAAAAGGGAACATCGCTTCAGGACGTTCAAAAAAAATATGCTGATGTCCAGACAGTGAGCAAAATAGAGAATGCTGATAATCTAAAGCTTTCAAGTTTATCTCCCTCTTTTATAGATGTTTTAAAAAAACAGCACATCGGAGAGAGTAGTGAGCCCATTAAAATGGGTAAAGTCTATTATATTCTTATTTTAAAACAAAAAGATAAAAAAACGGAATCAGAAGTCAAAGAAGAAATGATGAAAGAACTTGTTTTGAATCATATCAACCGGTATATCCAGGATCAACTGCCAAGGTTTCACGTGACTTTCAACCTTAGGTAGTTCCCTTTTATATAGATTGATTGTTTTCAAAAAACAAGCAGGTAAAAGAGCTTTCTATTAATAGAGAGCTCTTTTACATTTTTAAGTAGACAGAAATGTCGGCACCTGATAAAATGAAGTTGTAAAACTTTCATTATTCGGAAAATTTATACCCTCCAGCTTTGGAGGGTTATTTTTTATGCTGTTGGACGAATAAAAGAGGCTGGGACAAAAGTAGTTTAATGGAAAGAAGATCCGAACGATGAATCGTTCGGATTTTTTCGTTAGTATGGTGAACGTATGTTTAATCTATTTATTTGGTTCTAGCTGTTGATTGGAGGGCAAGGCGAAGACTCCTGCGGAAAGCGAAGCCTGGCACAGAAATCAACAGCGGTGTCAAAAGTGATTCATACGAGCTTATTGATCCCATTGTTCGCTTTTAGATTGGACCGCTTTCGTTAGGTTTCAATCACTTTTCATCTTTTAAATGACTCAATAATGCAGGAGCCATCTCCACGTGAGAAAGGGCGATGTGTGAAATCGTTTTGGCATAAGGTGTAATTTCGTTAATAAATTGTTCGAGTACGTGCAGGTGAGGAAGCTGAAGCTTTGTAATAAAGCAGGCTTGCCCGGCGATGCGTTCACAGAATAAAGCGTAGGGATACTGAGAAATAAATCGTTTAAAACGCTCGTGCTCTCCGTTTTTCATGGTTACTTCAATAAAACACGACACGGGCAAATGCAGCTTTTCATAATCAATATCGATCGTATATCCTTTTATAACGCCAAAGCTCTCTAGCTGCCTTACTCGCTCTGCCACCGAAGGAGGAGACAGGTTAATTTGTTTTCCTAGCTCTCGTAAGGAAAGGCGGCTGTTTTGCTGCAGCGCCTGCAAAATCGATAAATCAATTTCATCAATTTTCAATTGAAAACCTTCTTTCTCATTAACGTTTCATTTGATTAGTAATAGTAGATAAGATGTTTTATATGTAATCTGAAATTTCCATTTTTCTTACTATAATAATTAAAAAGGAGTGAGTAAAAAATGGCAAGAGTTTTGTTAGCAAACGAAGAGGGAACAAATTTTGAAAAAGCATTGAATTTAATTCCGCATGTAAAAAGATTGTATGATGAGCTTTACGACACGCTTTGGAACAGCGATATAGTAGAAAAAGAGACTAAGGAAAAAATTAGGCTTTATCTAGCAGGTGTTAACGGCTGTGAGACGTGTATGAGCATGTCATATGTAGGCGATGAGACGCTTAATCAAAAAGTGTTAAGAGAAAAAGAGCTGGAAGAAAAAGATCGATTACTGTTTCGATTTATTGATGTATACCGGGTGCGTCCAAGGGAGTTGACGGATGCTGATATGAATCAATTAAAGAAATTTTACAGTGATACGCAGCTGTTAGAGCTTTTGGCTGTTATTAATTTATTTGATCAATTTCACAAAATGATTGTCAGTTTAGATTTATATGATTTTTGCAGCTTGCAGGGCAAGTGAGATCTTCCCTAAAAATATCTTGACAGACAAAATCCACAGGAGTAAGATAGCTTTCGTGAAGTGAAACGCATCATGAATCGAATCGATTATTCTAAAAAATAGATCATAGACATTTGAATAAAAATCGCTTAATCCATTACGGAGCGGAGGACCCATTATTTACGCACATATTGTGCTCCGGGGTGAATCCTTAAAAAGGTAGGGTTACTCTTAAAACCCGAACCCGACAGCTAACTTCGCAAGCGTTTTGAGGGGGAAGAGTGTGGAAAAACACAGGAGCCTTCCTGTGTTTTTTTGCGCTTTTTTTAAGAAAAGGATGTAATTTTTTAGAAAAAGTATAAGCTAAGAGAACACACAGCAGTTGAAGAAAGGAATAAATACATTATGAAAAAACAGTTTGCTGTATTGGGATTAGGTCGTTTTGGAGGCAGTTTGGTTGAAGAGTTTGCTAATCTGGATGTGGATGTGCTCGCTATTGACCGCAATCAAGAGGTAGTAAATAAATTTAGCAACTCAGCTACATATGTTGTGCAAGCAAACGCGATTGATGAAGCTAGCTTAAAGGGGCTAGGTATCCGCAATGTTGATCATGCGCTTATTTCGTTTGGAGATGATATCGAAGCAAGCGTACTCGCAACCATGCTTTTAAAAGATATGGGCGTTAAGCAAGTATGGGTAAAGGCAGTGAATATGTATCATCAAAAAGTGCTCGAAAAAATAGGAGCGGACAAAGTTATTCATCCAGAGCGCGATATCGCTAAGCGTATTGCTCATCACGTGGTGTCAGAAAAAATCATTGATTACATTGAACTGTCAAAGGATTATAGTATTGTCGAAATTGTCGCCTCTAAGAAACTTCATAATAAAACGCTGTTTGATTTAAACATTCGTGCCAAGTACGGCTGCAATATTATCGGCTTTCAGCGAAAAGACGGGGAAATGGTTATTTCGCCTACCGCACATGAAATAATTGAACAAGGAGATATGCTGATTGTTATCGGACATAATCGCGATTTGAACCGTTTTGAAGAAGAAGGAGTTTAACTCATGAAAAAACAAATCATTAAACTTACCCCTCCGCAGCTGCTTATCTCTATTTTTGGAGGAGGAATTATTATTGGTGCTTTTCTATTGATGATGCCTTTTTCTACTACTGAGCCAATCCGGTGGGTAGACGCCCTTTTTACATCTACTTCCGCTATGACAGTGACCGGCTTAGCCGTCGTAGATACAGGTACACGTTTTACCGTCATCGGTCAAACGATCATTATGCTGTTAATTCAAATAGGCGGTCTTGGCATTATGTCATTTGCCGTGTTGATTTTTATGATGCTAGGTAAAAAAATTGGATTTAAAGAGCGTATGCTCGTTCAGCAGGCCTTAAATCAGACGAGCGTCGGCGGAGTTGTGCTGCTAGTTAAAAGGCTGTTTATCTTTTCATTTTTAATTGAGTTTGTTGCACTTATCTTCTTAGCAATACGCTGGGTTCCGGAATTCGGATGGTCTAAGGGATTGTTCTTTAGCTTGTTTCATTCGATTTCTGCTTTTAATAACGCAGGGTTTGGACTGCTGTCTGATAACTTAGTTCAGTATGTAGGAGACCCTATTATTAACATAACAATTTCTTTTCTGTTCATTATTGGCGGGTTAGGGTTTACCGTCCTTGCTGATATGTGGGTGAAAAAATCGTACAAAAAACTAACGCTGCATTCAAAAATTATGATTATCAGCACGTTTGCGATTAACGTGACTGCAATGCTTTTTATTTTTTTCTTAGAGTACGGCAATTCACATACGCTTGGAAATTTATCATTAGGGGACAAAGCATGGGCGTCTTATTTTCAAGCAGTAACGACAAGAACCGCTGGATTTAATACGATTGATTTAGCTCACCTGCATGACGCAACGGTGTTTTTAATGGTTTTATTAATGTTTATTGGTGCAGGAAGTGCGTCAACGGGAGGCGGTATCAAACTAACAACGTTTGTGGTAATTATTTTTTCAGTATGGGCATTTTTACGAAGCAGGGAAGATATTGTGCTCCTAAAGAGAAGGCTCCTTCCCCTTCACGTGTTTAAGGCACTAGCCATCACGATGATTTCAATTATGTTTGTGTTTGGGGCCATTTTCCTGTTAAATATTTCGGAAAACCTGCCGTTTGTAAAAATTATGTTTGAAGTTGTTTCTGCGTTTGGAACAGTAGGTTTATCGATGGGAGCCACTCCTGAACTTTCGTACTTTGGACGCGTGATTATTATCTTTATCATGTTTTTAGGAAAAGTGGGGCCATTAACGCTTGCATTTTCATTATCAAAACAGAAGAGAGAAGCTGTACGATATCCAAACGAAGATATTATGCTAGGGTAAGAAAAATCGCCTCCAAGGAGGCGGTTTTTTATGTTATTTATATATTCAAGACATATAAGAGGTTACGCACAAAACAGTTGCGATGAATAAAAAGAAGGCAAAGACAAGAACAATGGGCAATTTGGAATGTCGGCGCATTAAAGGTCCCCCTTTTTTATAGTAAAAAATCTCTTACTATATATAACGAAAGAAACAAAAATATGATTCACTTTTTTAGCGAAATTTGAAGGTTTTTCTCATGAAAATCCACACCCCTGTCCTAAACATTTTGCCAAGCTGTTGCATACACTAAAAGCAGATAACAGGAAGTGAGGGATGATACGTGGAAAAACAAAGTTTTGCGTTAATCGTTGTGTTATTTGTTTTACTTGTTATTGTAGGTGCGTCTGGCTTTCACTTTTAAATGTTAGTTCTTTATTTGCGCATAGCCCCTGTCAAGAAGGGCATACTAGGCGGAAGTGAAAACCAAAAATTTCTTCAATATTGCCGAACAATGAGTTCCTCTACTCATTTATCTAATCGGTATGTAGCCATGCGAAAGCATGGTTTTTTTGTCGTAAGAGGATGAATGATGTTCATCCTCTTTAGAAATTAATAGTAGCAAGAACACCCTACGATTACTAATAAAATAAATAAAACAACGATAAATGAAAAACCAAAACCGCCTTTTGCACCCATATGTGTAACCTCCTTTAATAAAATTCTCTATATCCTATGTACTAATTGGGTTAAGTGATTAAGAAATTTGCCTATTTTTTAACGGTAACGATCTTTTGAGAAAAATGAAGAACACTTACTTTTTTCATTTGTGCAGAAATCCTTTATGATAAAGAGGAAAAGGAGGGCAAAGTGGTGGGAATACATGTAGAATACGTCATGAATCAGCTAGAAGAGGGTAAGTGGAAAGAGATCAAACGCGAAATTCAACAAGAAATGAAGAAAAAACCTCAAGCATCTGATTTGTACTGTTACTTAGCAGTTTGTTTAGCAAAGCAAATCGAAGAATCAATTATTTTTGAAAAAATGGTATTGAATTTAGAAATGGACCGAGCTCTTCATCAGGCATTAACATTAGATCCATCTTCAAGCTTGGCGCACTTCGTTCGAGGAATAAAATACCGGGAAACTCCGCTTATGTTTGGAGGGAATTACGAAAAATCGCTGTCTTATTTGCAGCGGGCGCAAGATCTTGGTTTTGGAGGGATTATGCTGCCGCTCGAACTCGCCAAAACCTATATTCAATTAAAAGAAATGGAAAAAGCGAAAGAACAAATCGCCTATGCCAGGGAAATCAATCCTACTCACGCGGATATTAAAAAAGTCGAAGACATGCTGCAAACAGGACGGTGAATCAAAAGTCCTGTTTTATTTTTGGTTTTCAGGAAACATATGCTGATTTTCATAAAGAATTGCTTTTTATATAACAATAAGAATATTTATAGAAATTTTAAGAAGTGCATGTAAGTCCAACGACTTCTTAACTGCTAGATTTTCTACATTATTAGAGCGTTCAGTCTACATAATTCCAAAAATAGTAAGAAACTATCAGCCTATGGATAAATTGTTAGAAAATATAGATAATTGTAAATGGATAGAGAGAAAAGTTAAACATGCGACTAACTAAAAAAGCAAAGGTCTGATTTACTTTGCTTTTTATTTATACACATATGTAAAAAATATCATAATAAACCAATTTATTCTTTGTGAAATCCATCGTTTCAGACGATGTAAAATAATGTATTTGAAGGAGGAGACCCAGATGAAGGTTATGAAGATGTTGGTTATTGCATTATTTAGTTTAAGTTTAGTTGTCACACCAGCTGCTGCTGAAGTTCCGGGTGTCGACCATTCAATGAAACGAGGTGCTACACAAGGAATTGTAGCGGCATCTCACCCGCTGGCTGCTGAAGCGGGAAGGAAAGTTTTAGCTGAAGGCGGAAACGCTGTGGATGCGGCAGCTGCCATTCAATTATCTCTAAACGTTGTGGAACCGATGATGTCAGGTATCGGCGGCGGCGGCTTTATGATGATTTATGAAAAAAAGAAAGATAAAATTACGATGCTAGACAGCCGTGAAATGGCACCAGCTGATGTCACGCCTAAGCTGTTTTTAGATTCAAAAGGAAAAGTCATCCCTTTCAGTAAGCGTCACATAACAGGAAAAGCAGTTGGAGTTCCTGGTACGCTAAAAGGAGTAGAAACAGCCCTTAAAGATTATGGAACAATGGACTTATCAGATATTATTAAACCAGCTATTACTCAAGCAGAACAAGGAATCAAAGTAAATTGGTCGATGGCTCAGTACATTGATGAAAATGTGGACAAGCTTGAAAGATACCAAACGGCCGGTAGTGTATTCGTGCCGAATGGCAAGCCATTAAAAGAAGGAGATAAGCTTGTTCAGCCGGATCTTGCTAAAACATTAAAGCTTATTCAAAAAGAAGGATCAGACGCTCTTTATAAAGGAGAAATTGGAAAAGCGCTTGTTAAAGAAGTTCAAAAACGCGATGGAAGCATGACTATGGATGATTTGAAAAATTACGTTGTAAAAGAACGTGAGCCGGTCAAAACAACTTACCGAGGCTACGATGTGGTTAGTGCGGCTCCTCCTAGCTCCGGCGGATTAACCGTGCAGCAGATTTTAAAGCTAATGGAAGGTTATGATGTAGAAAAAATGGGTTCCAATACGCCTCAGTATTTGCAGCATTTAACGGAAGCGATGCACTTAGCTTTCGCGGACCGCGCGGCGTATATGGCAGATGAAGACTTTTACGAAGTGCCGAAAAAAGGACTGTTAGATGAAGATTATATTAAAGAACGTCGTAAATTAATTAATCCAAACAAAGCAACGCCTAATGTCAAAGAAGGAGACCCTTGGAAATATGAAGGAAAAGAAAACCCAAATAAAGCAACAGTAAAGGAAGAAAATCCAATCGGCCAAACGACTCATTTCTCTGTTGTAGACAAATGGGGAAACATGGTTTCTTACACGACTACCATTGAACAAGTTTTTGGTTCAGGAATTATGGTTCCTGACTACGGATTTATGCTCAACAATGAAATGACGGATTTTGATGCCACTCCGGGAGGCGTGAATCAGGTTGAGCCTAAAAAACGTCCTCGAAGCAGTATGTCTCCAACGATGCTGTTAAAAGACGGAAAGCCGTTCATGGCAATTGGTTCACCGGGAGGCCCAACCATTATTGCGTCTGTAGCAGAAACGATTATGAATGTTATTGACCATAAGATGCCGATTCAAAAAGCGATCTTAACACCTCGTATTTATTCAGGCGGCTATCCAACCGTAAGATGGGAACCTGGCTTTAGCCAAGATACAATTCTTGAAATGATGGCTAAAGGACATGCGTTTGAAGAAAAGCCTGAGCATATTGGAAACGTTCAAGCGGTTATCTATGACTATGAAACAGGGAAAATGTACGGAGGCGCTGATAATACGCGCCAAGGCACGGTATTAGGAGTAGACGCAATTAAATATGTATCCAAACAGCCAAAACCAATTAAAGAAGAGAAAAAAGGAGAGTTTACAGTTGAAGTCAACCGTGCCGTTTATCCATTTACTGATAAGCAAGTGAAGCTGATTGATGGAAAGCCTTACGTTCAGTCCGATCGCCTACTGTTAGGCTTAGGCGTCATTGATTCGAGTGATTTAAAGCTATATAAACCAAATCATCACTCTTATTTATCAGTTATCAAAGTAGCAAAATCCCTTGGCTACAAAGTGAAATGGGACGAAGAAAAGAAAGTGGTCTCATTAGAAAAAGATCCTGGTGAAGACGATGCCGGCGATGATGAAGACGGAGACGTTATTACAAATTAAAAAAGAGACTGGGACAAAAGTATTTTAGGTGAAAGAAAATCCGAACGATGAATTGAGATTCTTGATGGAGAATCCAACTCGTTCGGATTTTTTTTATTGCTATGGTGACCATAGTTTTCGTCTATGTAGTTGCTTCTAGCTGTTGATTAGAGAGCAAGGCGAAGACTCCTGCGGGAAAAGCGGACTAGGTGAGACCCCGCAGGAGCGTATGCGACGAGGAGGCTCACCGGCCGCCCGCGGAAAGCGAAGCCTTGCACTGAAATCAACAGTTGTTCATCTTTAGATTGAATGGATTTTGTTATGTCGCAATCTCTTTTTTATGAAAGCAAATAAAATTGGCGATTTTAAACGAAACGACAAAAAAGTTTGCACGTTTTGCCAAAAAGTTGTAGAAATCGACAGTTTTTTTGGCGTATGTAAGAAAACCCGTGATAAAAAGACTGATAGAATGCTACAAACAAAGTTGGCATCATTTTTGCATAAGAAATAGATGAGGGGCTGTATCAATGAAAAAAATACATAGTTAAATAAACACCTATGTTTACTTCACACAAAATAAAATGCAACGGAGGTATAGAAAATGAAAAAAGACATTTCAATTATCGGTGTACCCATGGATTACGGACAAACAAGAAGGGGTGTAGACATGGGGCCGAGCGCGATTCGCTATGCAGGCATGAATACACGCTTAGAAGCTCTTGGCTATACCGTACACGATGAAGGGGATATTAAAGTAGAAATTAAAGAGCGGGCAGACGTAGATAAAAATACGAATTTGAAAAACTTAGCGGCTGTAGCCAGCGGAAATGAACAGCTTGCTGCAAGAGTTGAAGAAGTGAGAGAGCAAGACCGCTTTCCGTTAATATTAGGCGGAGACCACAGCATTGCGATTGGAACGCTTGCAGGAGTCGCGAAAGGTTCAGAAAATTTAGGCGTTATTTGGTATGATGCTCATGGTGATTTAAACACAGCTGAAACATCTCCATCAGGCAACATTCACGGCATGCCGTTAGCGGTGAGCTTGGGTATTGGACATCCTGTACTTTTAAATATTGGAGGGTATACCCCAAAAATTAAACCTGAAAATCTAGTTATTATCGGTGCACGCTCATTGGATGATGGTGAAAAAGAGTTAATTAAAGAAAAAGGAATTAAAGTGTATACCATGCATGAAATTGATCGTTTAGGTATGACGCAAGTGATGAAAGAAACGATTGATTATTTAAGCGGTACAGACGGCGTGCACCTGTCGCTGGACTTAGACGGCTTAGATCCGGATGATGCACCAGGCGTAGGTACACCTGTAAAAGGCGGCATCAGCTACCGAGAAAGTCATTTAGCAATGGAAATGCTAGCGGAAGCAGACATGGTGACATCTGCTGAATTTGTAGAAGTGAACCCCATTTTAGATCAGCATAACAAAACTGCAGAAGTAGCGGTTGCGTTAATGAGTTCATTGTTTGGCGATAAGCTTTTATAAGAAAGAGCTACTTACAGGTATCGTGTAGAAGAAAATCTATTATGATCCAATAAACGGTCATGCAGGGTTAATCGGCTGCCATCCTCGCTACGGGGCTGGCGCCATTTGAAAAACATCCGGCACTAATGGACTTCAGCCATGAAGAGCTACCCAGTAAGCGGCTATAAAAACAAAATAAACCTAAAAAAATGAAAGCGATTTCATTTTTATGCAGCAAAGGGAGGAAATGGGATGAATATTCCACAGGGACAGCCAGGAGAATTAAAAAGAACGATGAAAACAAGGCATCTTTTTATGATATCACTAGGAGGATGTATTGGTACCGGTTTTTTCCTTGGTTCAGGTTATACCATCAATGAAGCAGGTCCGATGGGAGCAATGATTTCCTACTTAGTAGGAGGGATCATTATGTATCTAACGATGCTGTGTCTTGGAGAATTATCCGTTGCTATGCCAGTTGCAGGATCGTTTCAAACATACTCCACTAAATTTATCGGCCCTGCAACCGGTTTTGCGATTGGATGGCTGTACTGGCTAGGATGGGCAGTAACGGTAGCACTTGAGTTCTTAGCTGCCGGACAATTAATGCAAAGATGGTTCCCAGACTCGCCCGTTTGGTTATGGTGCGCGATTTTTGGAGCGTTAATTTTTTCACTAAATGCACTTTCAGCTAAAGCATTTGGTGAAACAGAATTTTGGTTTTCAAGCGTTAAAATTTTCGCCATCATTATGTTTATTGTTGTAGGCGGAGCGGCGATGTTTGGACTCATTGATATGAAAAGCGGACAGGAAGCACCGCTTCTATCAAACTTCTTTGCCGAAGGGCTGTTTCCAAATGGCGTAACGGCTTTGCTGATTACAATGATTACGGTGAACTTTTCGTTTCAAGGAACAGAATTGATTGGAATTGCGGCAGGAGAAAGTGAAAATCCGGAAAAAACAATTCCAAAAGCGATCAAGCAAACGGTTTGGCGTACGCTTTTCTTTTTCGTCTTATCCGTGTTTGTCCTAGCAAGCATGATTCCTCGTGAAAAAGCAGGCGTCGTAGAAAGCCCGTTTGTTGTTGTGTTAGACAGTGTAGGTGTACCTTACGCGGCGGATATTATGAACTTTATCATTTTAACAGCTCTTCTTTCAGTCGCAAACTCTGGATTTTACGCGGCTACACGTATGCTTTATTCTCTTTCAAGAGAAGGAATGGCAAGTCCTGCGCTTGGAAAAGTTAACAAAAGAGGAGTTCCATTTAATGCACTATTAATTACGCTTGTGATTTCATGTTTTTCTCTGCTTTCAAGCGTAGTGGCAGCTAAAACCGTTTTTGTGTGGCTGATTTCACTCGCTGGACTCGGCGCTCAAATTGGCTGGATTGCGATTACAGCTTCACTGCTTGCGTTTCGTCGTGCTTACGTGGCTAAAGGTGGAAAAGTGGAAGATCTCAAATTTAGAACACCTCTTTATCCGGTTCTTCCTATCGTAGCGCTTATTACGAACTGTATCGTTATGATCAGTCTTGCGTTTGATCCCGAGCAGCGAATGGCGTTATACTGCGGAGGTATTTTCTTTATAGGCTGCTATGTTTATTATTATTTGAAAATTCGAAAACAAAATCAGTCAAAACAAGAGCAAGAAGTTCAGCTTGCGGAAAATAAACGAATGATTATTTAACATAAAAACCCGGAAAATCACGATTTTCCGGGTTTTTATGTACTCGTTTTTAGCTATCTAGTGTTGTCTCTTCATTTTTACGGCGGCGAAGTCTCCATAGCGTGATAAGGACAACCAGTGTAAGAACAATACCGCTGCCGAGCAGGATATGACTCACTGTTTTATCCTGCTTTTTTTGGCCTTGCTCAAAATATTTCTTGTACATTGCCACCGCAGCTTTATTTTGCTTGTATTTTCTGGGAACGCTCACTTCTTTTCCGAGTTTCCAGCCGTCTTTATAAGCTTTTTGCTGTAAAGATTTCACATCTTTATTCGAATAAAAACCTGCTTTGTACCATTTTTCTAGCTCGGGCTTGTCCTGAAGACTTTTAGGCGCTCTATAGGTCTGATAAGTGAAAGCTGAGTCGTATCCGTCTGCTTTTACGTCTTTTTGCTTTTGTTTCTGTCCTTTTTCATATCCTTGCTCAAAGGCTGTTTGCAATTCGCCTTCTGCTTCTGCAGGTACTTCTAATGAAAGGTCGTGATAGCCTTGTACGTAGCCCTGCTTTTCAAACTGCTTTTTTTGCTGCTTCAGCACTTCGGCTTGAGCGGTTTCAAAGCCTTCTGTAAAAGCCTGACGTGTGACATCCTCATCATCATACATGCTCGGAACACTCATTGAATCATTTTCAAGACCTTGGTCATAGCCTTCTTTTTTTGCTTTAACAGATAAGTCCATTAAAGAAATAGCTTTTTTGTAGCCTTGAACATACCCTTTATTCCAGTCGGATGACTTAGAAGGGAAAGGGTCGATTTCTGATTGAATAGTAGCATGTTTGTAATCAAGGACGCCTTGCTGATAGCCTTCCTCTTCGCCGGCAGCCATTTCATTTTCTTGTTCAGTCTTAAGTTCTTCCTCTTTTTGCTGCTGTCCTTTTTTATATCCTACCGTATACCCCATCATAAACCACGTGAATTCTTCAGAAGATTTGTCCAGTCCTGTTGTTTGATCAAACTGTTCAAATTTTTTCTCTGCGTATCCATCTTCTTCTCCAAGCGAATAGCCTTCTTGATAGAGAGAGTCAAAAATAGCTTTTACATCTTCAGCTGTATCCACGTCTGTTGACTGGTCCAAAACGTCGGAAGAGGAATCCGGGGAATCAGGAGTAGCATTAGAAGGGATGGGATCACTTGCAAGAATAAGTAAGCAAGCTGTACTAATAACGGCTAATTTTTTTTTCATCATTTCTTCACCTTTTAGTTCAAAGTCAATGTTTATTTTGTAGTTTAAGCGTACAGCTTTCTATGTAGAAAGGCGTGTAAAAGTTTTTCCAATTATGAAAATTATAACATTTAAATGAGAAGGAGAATAGGTGGTAAAAAGGAGAAATATGTGTTTTTTACGGAGTTTTATTTTTGTCGCTGTTTTGCTTTTTTCACTTTAAATGAACGATAAAACACTTCAGCTACAAAACAGAACAAAAGGAAAAAAAGGACAAATAGTTCAGCGAACTCCATAACACGAAACGGACTGTAAGCATTTTGCAAGGCCATGGAAAAACTAAATCCTTGCATCATATCCACTCCAATAGAAAATCCCATTAAGCATCCTAACAGCAAAGCTGATATCCAAACGATTTTCATACGTCTCACTCTCCGTTTTTGTTTTTTTCTTAAAAACATTCTACCGATAGTTTTTGTTATTTTTTTTGTCTTACGCTTTGATTGCTCTATTAAAAATTGCATACAAAGCATTTATTTGGAAAAAGCTAAAAAAAAGAAAAGAAAGGTGTTTTTAATCGTGCCTTCTTTATTTAAAAATAAAAAAAGCAAAGACAATAAAAAGGAAACGGAAGCTTTGTCATCAGAGGAACAAGCGACAGTCCTTTATTTGTAATGAATGTGATGCTGCTGCTGTTAATTATTTATACGGTGCACAAAGGACTTGAAGTAATAGCTAGAACGGCTAGACGTGTTTTTTATGATTGCATTAGTAATCGTAGGATTTGTTAAAATCAGCGTCTTTTTTTACGCTGTGATTGTTGGACTTTCCACACTATTTAAGGTGAAACGACCTTCTGCGCTGACATATCCTGTGGGCACGGTGATTTTATTTTTTTCTTTGACAATTGCAAGTAATTTTCAAGAGCATTTAAAAGAAGGGCTAACGATTATGCCGGTGTTGCTTTTTATCCCTTTTCACGTAGTGATTCCGTTTACGCTGCTCTGTATAGCATTTATTAAACATCGCATAAAAAAACAAACGCGCTGCAGCCATCCTAATGGCTGCAGCGCGTTCGTCCGCTATCCGCTACTGCAAATGCAGCTGCTCTCGCTCTTTTTTTACTTGTTCTAGCTGTGAAATCGTAACAAGCTGATACCCTTGTGCATGAAGCTGCTTCATAATTTCAACCGCTGCTTCGGCACTTGTTTGGTAAATATCATGCATTAAAATAACTTTTCCGTCTCCGACTTGGCTCATAACTGCTTGAACGGAGTGAGGAACGTTTCTATATTTCCAGTCTTCGGGATCGATATCCCATAGAGTCACGCCAACATTTCCGATATAACGTCTTACATTTGCGTTGACGGCTCCATAAGGAGGGCGTACATGCAGTGGTTCATAGCCGCTCACTTGTTTAATGAGCGCTTGGGTATCGCCTATTTGGTGTTTGACCTGCGCTTCGTTCAAACGTGTGAGCTGAGGATGATCCCAAGAGTGATTTCCCACTTCGTTTCCTTCCTTGACCATACGTTCGATTGTTTCAGGATAATATTGAACGCGGCTTCCTAACACAAAAAAGGTAGCGTGCCCGTTCACTTCTTTTAATCCATCTAAAATCACATTGGTAGATGAAGGGTTAGGTCCATCATCAAAGGTCATCGCAACGACTTTTTTAGTTGGATCAATAGGCGCTCCTTGCTGCGGCATTTCGTTAACGATATGTTTTGGAGGCGTTTCTTTGACTTTATTTTTATTTGCTGCTTCGTCTTTGTAAGCATCGCTCAGCATGTCTTTAAATAAATCTTTTTGGATAGCGATTGTTTTGGTTTTCGTTTGTTCAGCACCTAGCTGATAAGGCTTAAAATAGATCACAATACTGTTTTCAAGCAGCGCAAACTGACTGAAATTTTGATTAGCTGCCCGAGTTCCTTTTTGAAGGTCCGGGTCAAAATCAGCTGTTTTCATTTGTTTTTTTAATTCAGCATATGAAATAGCCGAAAGGCGATCTAAATAGTTTGCATTTTCTTTAAATAAATTCTTTAACGTCATTTGTTTTTGAGCAGGCAGGTCAAAGGTAAAGGTTTTGAGAGAAGACGTTCCTTTCTCTCCATTTACAGATTCATATTCATCAAAGACAACGCTTAGCGTTTGCTTGCTGTAATGGACGATTTTATATGTAATCGTTAATTCAGATTTTTTCTTTTTTGACTGCTTCTTCAGCTTTTTTTCATAGTGTGCCACTTGATCTGTTACGTAAGCTTGAATGGATTGATCGATTTCTTTTTTACCAAAGGAAGGGTAGCTAATGGCATAGCCTCCGTCGGTAAGGTCCTTAACTAGCGTTTGAATTTCAACGTTTGGATAGGTTTGATCTGTTTGAATACTTGCCGTTTTTTTCTCTGTACTGTTTGCTTTGACGATATACCCTGCTGTACCAAGAAACAAAATACAGCATCCAAGCAGTGTCAAAATACGTTTGTAGCCCATGGTTTTCATGTAGTAATATTCCCCTTTTTGTATATATCTACCTAATAGACGCATGAGACCATTATTTAGTTTTACTTTTTTTAAAAAAAACCAAACTATTTTTCTACTCATTCCGTCTACCTTATAGATGTACTTCAGCAAGAGAAAATAGAAGGGTATGAAAGACGATGAAAAAACATGATGCACATCAGGTGCTCGTAGCGTGCGTAACCGAGCATAAAGCGGATTTTTACCGGCTTGCTTTTAGCTATGTAAAAAATCAAGAAGATGCGCTTGATATTGTGCAAGAATCGATTAAAAAAGCACTCATTTCAATGGACAGTATCAAGGATATTCAATCGATTAAAAGCTGGCTTTATAAAATTGTTGTACGAACAGCAATCGATTTCCTGCGTAAGCATAAACGTCTAACGCTTATGGATGATGAAGCGCTTGAGTACTTGAGCAGCGGACGTGAAGATCAGTATAAAGATATCGATTTAAAGCAAGCAATGGATCAGCTGCCGGTTAAATATAAAACCATTATTATTCTGAGGTTTTTCGAAGATTTAAAAATGGACGAAATTGCGGAAATCATTGAGGAAAATGTAAACACGGTAAAGACAAGGCTATACAGAGGGTTGAACCTGTTGCGGATTACGATGACGGAGGAGGACTTAGAACAATGAATGAAAAAATAGAAAAGTTAAAGAAGCAGTATCATGACATTCCTATTCCAGACGAATTAGATGATGTTGTTGCACAGGCACTTTCTTCACATTCCCGTAAAAAGAAATCCTATATTTGGCCGAGCGCGATTGCGGCAGCAGCGGTGATTTTTATCACAACGGTGAATGTGAGTCCAGATACGGCAAATGCAATGGCAAAAATTCCTGTGCTTGGAAAAATAGTAGAAGTGATCACATTTGATGAACTAAAGCAAGAAGAAAAGCATTCTCGTATTGACGTGAAAACACCATCGATTTCAGGCTTGGAAAACAAAGGTCTTCAAACAAGCTTGAATGAAAAGTATATAAAAGAAAATGAGCAGCTGTATGAACAGTTTAAAAAAGAGATGAAAACATTACAAAAAGGAGAGAAAGGAAACGTGGCTGTCAGCAGCGGCTATGATATTATGACGGATACCGATGATTTGCTTGTGGTTCATCGATATGTGGAAGAATCGAGAGCTTCAACGTCGAGCGTCAATCAGTACGACACGATTGATAAAAAACACGAAGTGCTCGTTACGCTTCCAAGTTTGTTCAAAGATAAAAGCTATATAAAGGTCATTAGTGAAAATATTAAACAGCAAATGAAAGATCAAATGAAGCATGAAGAGGGCAAAATCTACTGGCTGACTGAAGAAGATATGGATCCTTTTAAAGAGATTGCTGAGAATCAAAGCTTCTATATTACAAAAGATCACAAGCTTAGAATTGTATTTGATAAATATAAAGTCGCCCCAGGATATATGGGAAACATTGAGTTTGAAATTCCGACAGACGTTATTTCAAACCTTCTGGTTGGTAAACGGTATATTCATTAAAAAAACAGGCATGAACGCTGAACGTTCACGCCTGTTTTTTTACATAAAGAAACGTTAAAATTTATTTTTATGCAAAATAAGTTGAAATATATAAGCAATCATGTATAATATTTTGTATATATTTTCATTCTTTTTGTTTATAAAGTCTTAGGGGAAAATGATGTGAACGGTTGCATTTCTAGAGAGGAAGTGAAGAGGTGAAACGCACGTTAAATCAAGATACGATTAAAGATGCTATGCTGTTTAATCAGCTTGTGATGCAGGTAAGCAAAGCTCTTTGGAAGTCTACTGAAAAGGATTGGGAGCAGTGGGTTAAGCCGTACGATTTGAGCATTAATGAGCATCACATTTTGGGGATTGCATATCAGCTGGAAATTGCGTCGATGACCGACATTTCAAAACTAGGCGTCATGCATTTATCCACAGCTTTTAACTTTGCAAAAAAATTGCACCTGCGGGGCTATCTTACCCTTTCTAAAAATGAGAAAGATAAGCGGAATACATACGTACAGCTCACAGAAGAAGGAAAAAAGATGTTTTTAAAAACGCTCGAGGATTATAATCCTCTTGAAAATCCTTTGTTTCAAGGAGCGATGCCGCTGCGAGATGTTTACGGAGAGCTGCCTGACTTTGTTGAGCTGACGGCTCTGATTCGAAGCATATACGGAGAGGATTTTGTCCAGTTTATCGAACGTTCTTCTCAAGAGCCCGCTAGCTTGAAAAAATAAAAAAGCCTTCTTGTGCAAGCTGAGAAGGCTTTTTTGCATATCAACTTTTTTCAGTTAACCGTTCAAGTTCTTCTGAGGAATGGGCCATCTTCTCAATTCGGAGAGACAGCTGCTTCATTACGCCGGCTATTTTTTCAAGCTCTTTTTTTGTTAGAACGGTTTGCTGTTTGTTCTCGGTTGTTATGCTAAGAACGTTTGTGAAAAAAGAAGTAATGTTGTTCATATTGTCAGCCGTATCTTTTGTTAATGTAGCGACTTCTCCACCTAACGCTGAGACGCTTTCGATTTGTTTTTGAATGTCTCCGATAAAAGTTGAAATATTGGAAATAGATTTCTTCGTTTCTTCTGCAAGCTTCCGTACTTCCTGTGCCACCACTGCAAACCCTTTTCCATGCTCGCCTGCTCGAGCAGACTCAATCGAAGCGTTTAATGCTAATAAATTTGTTTGCTCAGCAATAGAAGTAACAATCGAAACAATTTGATGAATTTGCTGTGATGTATGTTCGAGCGTTTTCATTTTGTTTTGAATGAGCGACGTATTTTTTTGTATGCTTCCAAGCATGTTTTGTTCTTCTTTTAATTTTGCTTGACTCGTAACGGATTCCTTCTCAATGACTTCTGCTAGTTCAGAGCTTTTGTTTGCATAAGAAACGACGTCAGAGGATTGACTGTGCATTTGATTCATAAACGTCTTCGTTTCTTCAGATAACGAAGAAAGGATAGATGATGTACGAGAGATTTCTAGCTGAATCTTCTCTTTTTGAGTCTGAAGTCCAGCGCGCTGCTCGTCATATTCAAGCTCATAGGCTTTTAACACAATTTGCTGCTCTAGACTAATAAGCTTTGTCATACTTGCAATAAAAGCCAGACATTCTTCTTTTGATTCCATCGTACGTTCACATACTGAAAGAAGCGACGTAAATAAATTTTGAAATGCGCACAAATACCAGTTTGGCTCAAGTCCAATTTTAACGTGCATCTTGGAAATTTTTTGACGTTTTACCACGAAAGCATCATCTATTTGTCCATCAAACATTTCTAAGATATGCTGTTTTAACGTTTGTTTTAATGCATGGACGCTGCTATGCTTTTCGATAATCTCAACCAAATGGGCCTGTTCTCCAATAGCTTTGTAAAAATCATTCACGATCTCTTCGATGGCGTTCAGCGCGTGAACTTGAAATCTGGCAATCCTTTCGAGATCCTCTGCTGTTAAGGAAATCATGTTAATCTGCTTTTTTATCATCGGGTCCGATACATGAAGCTTTACAGTGATGGATTCGACAGCCGCGGCTTCGGCATGCGCTTTGTTTCGTTTAAACCAATTCATGTTTATCACCTTTATTTGCTAGAATAGTTGTTTTTCTCTTCTTCTTATATTTCGGCGTTTTACATCCAAGAGTTGAGGCTGTTTAAGAAGATTGTTATCAAATTGTTATCTTCTATTAATTGAATTGTTATCCGCAGATGGTATGGTTGTACGGTGCTTAAAACATGATTCGGGGAGGAAACGAAATGAAAAAAATGCTATCGGCGCTTCTTGTAGGAGGAGCTTTATTTGCAAGTCCGGCAATGGGACACGCTGCGTTTGGCGACACGGTTTTAAAACAAGGGATGACAAATGATGATGTTGAACAAGTTAAAACGGTGTTAAAAGATAAAGGATTTTTAAAAGGCGAAGTATCGCGTTATTTTAATTATGAAACAAAAAAAGCGGTTATGGCTTTTCAAGAGAAACATAACCTAGAAGCAGATGGAGTTGTTGGAGAGAATACATACAATGCATTAGGTAAAGGCGGCGTTGTAGAAGGCGAATCAGAAGTGAATACGGATAAAGTAATCAGCAAAGCAAAATCTTTAATGGGCACGCCGTACAAATGGGGCGGCACTACACCTTCAGGATTTGACTGCAGCGGATATCTTCAATATGTATATAAAGAAAGTGTAGGCGTTGATATTCCCAGAACGGTTGAAGATATCTATAAAGCAGGTGAAAATGTAAGTGAACCGCAGGTAGGAGATCTTGTGTTCTTTGAAACGTACAAAGAAGGCCCTTCTCATGCAGGCATTTATCTTGGAGACGGAAAATTTATTAACGCATCGTCTTCTAAAGGCGTTACGATTAGCGATAAAAATTCAAGCTATTGGAAAGATCGCTATATAGGAGCAAAGCGTATTGCAGCTAACTGATTTATCATTTAATAGATACAAAAAGGCAAAGCCTAAGGGCTTTGTCTTTTTTGTATTGGTTTCAGTAGGTAGGAGGTAGGTAGGGGATTACCCTATACAAAATGGACTAGTCAAGTGCGTATTTGTATGGAAATATGACAAAAGTTCTGTCACCTTTATGATACAGCTTGTATATATTGATAAAGTAATCTCTCAGGTTACGTCAATTGTTGTAGGTAATTTGAAGGGATAACAGTATAAAAAGGAGGAACAAAATTTATGTTTTTTTGTTGTTACCGTCGCTATGTAGAAAAGATAAAACACCTTTTGTTTTCAAATCGATTTGCTGAATTTATTCAGGAAAACACAAAAAAAGCAGTAGAAGACGTTGTTTATTCTGACACGTTTAGAGAATATGTGATCAGTATTATTAAAGAATCTCAAGAATCACCTTTTAAAGAAATTGCCGAGCAGTATATCGGACAGGAAGTTGTGATTGAAACAACCGCTGGTCCACTAGAAGGTGTTGTGACATTTGTAGGAGATGATTATTTGGAATTAGTAGAGTCTCCAACGTCAACGGTATTGCTGCCATTTACAAGCATTGTGACTATTCAAAGCGCTTAAACGAAAGGAGGAAAAAATATGTTTCAAGATGCATTACGAGAAAATGTAGGTTCATTTGTGCAAATCATCACAGCTATTGACGTTATTAATGGAACACTGCTTGCTGTTACGGACGCAGCGGCTGTTGTACGTACATCAAGCTCATATGGCGAGCCCGCGGATGTAACCATTCCACTAGTATCCATTACGTATGTTCGAATTTTCAGCGGAGTTGAGTGAGTTTGAAAGTATCAGTGATTATTCCAGCCTGTAACGAAGCTGATTCTTTGTTACCTGTCATTAAAGAAGTTCAAAAAATGAAGCCGTTTGAGATTATTGTCGTCGTAAATGGATCCAGTGATACAACAAAGGAAATTGCCGAGGATGCAGGCTGCCGCGTCATTTATTATGAGGAAGCTCTTGGTATTAATATTGGAAGAGCCATTGGGGCTAAAAAAGCAAAAGGAGATATTTTGCTTTTTTTGGACGGAGATATAGCGGTTCCTCATGAGGAGCTGATGAAATATACGAAGGCTATAGAAACCGGTCATGATATAGCGTTGAACAACCTTTCATGGATTATGAAGCGGAAGGTGCGTCCGCATCCGGTTTCCGTTGCGAAATACATGCTGAACTTATGCTTGCAGCGTGAAGATTTATCCATTCAAGCATTAACAGCTATTCCCCATGCTATCAAGAAAACATCAGCAGCTAAAATTGGATACGAGAACTTAGCTCACCCGCCTCTTGCTCATACGATTGCTCTTTTAAAAGGAATGTCAATCGTTGCACCGTGTTCTTCAGACGTTATTTATACCAATAAGATTAGAACCACCCACAAAACCATTCCTACCAATTCTCCTTTCCCTATTTCCACTAACTATATTATTGGAGATCATATTAAAGCGTTAGCTCATCTTATCGAAGAAAAAGGAATAAGAGGCGGGCTCACAGATGGTGATCGAAACCGAGAAGTTGTTTCCGCTTATACACCGAATGTAAAACGGAAAACAGGAGTTAAGTACAGTGCTGTTATTCCGGCAGGTGAAGAAAAAGAGACGATTGCAAACGTGATTAAAGAAGTAAAAAAAGCCGGAGTGGAAGAGATCATCGTGGTTGCCAACGGAGCCGATGAAGTAACGGTCAAACGAGCGATCGAAGCCGGAGCTACTGTTCTTCATTACAAGCAGCGCCTTGGACACAATGTACCTCGAGCAATTGGTGCGATGTACAGCAGCGGTGAAGTTTGCTTGTTCGTAGATGGAGATATTGTTATTTCCGCGGAACATTTACGTCCATATTTAGAAGCGGCTGACCAAGGAGTTGATGTAGCGCTTAATAATTTAGAGTGTCTGCTTGACGAAGTGCATCCCATCCACTCTGTAAGTGCGGCGAAATATTTTCTTAATATTGTTTGCAAACGTCCGGATTTAACCATTAATACAACGACGGCGATTCCGCATGCAATTAAACGGGATGTAATGGAGAAAGTAGGCTACGAATCTCTTATTATTCCACCTTTATTTCAATTAAAAAGTATCATGTACGGCTTTATGGTTCAGCCTGTTCATTTTGTGGATGTGGCGCGAACGAACCGGATTCGAAAAGAGCATATGAAAGTCAAAGGTCTAGCAGCATCCACTCAGAGAATTCTAGGAGATTATGTAGAGGCCATGGCGTACTATATTAGCCAAACTAGTGAAAGAGGCGAATTTCTTCCGGACATACGAAGACATGATCTTTTGTTTGAGGTGTTAAACAATGAATAAAAAAGTTGCCGTTATTGGTCTAGGGTATGTGGGACTCCCGCTTGCTCTTTTGTTTGCTAAAAAAAACTACACCGTGATTGGACTTGATATTGACGTTCGGAAAATTGAAGCGCTAAAACAAGGGAAAAGCTATATTCCAGATGTACGTAATGATGTGATTCAAAGTGAGAAAAACTTTCAAGCATATGAATTAAAAAAAGGTATTTCCGCATTTCAAGCATGCGATTATGTAGTGGTGACCGTGCCAACACCTATTACAGAGAATCATAATCCGGACTTAGGACCCGTTATTAGCGCATCTACGTTTTTGAAGGAACATATGGTAAAAGGACAAACAATTATTTATGAAAGCTCTACCTATCCAGGCACGCTTGAAGAAGTCGTTTTACCTATTTTAAAGGAGTCTGATTTGCAAGCAGGAGTTGATTTTTATTTAGCATATTCTCCAGAGCGAGTCGATCCAGCAAACAAGTCGTACGACATTGAGTATATTCCAAAAGTGATTAGCGGCTACAGCAAAGAATGCCTTCATCATATACAGATATTTTACGAAAGCATTTTCCAGCAGGTTGTACCTGTTTCTTCTCCGAAAGTAGCGGAAATGTGCAAGCTGTTTGAAAACATTCAGCGCCTGGTCAATATTTCGTTGGTGAATGAAACAAACGAACTGTGTGAGGAATTAGGAATAGATTTTTATGAGGTCTTACAAGCGGCATCTACCAAGCCGTTTGGGTTTACTCCTTATTATCCAGGTCCCGGAATAGGGGGGCACTGCATACCTGTTGATCCGCTTTATTTCTTATGGAAACTAAAGCAAAATGGGCTAACGAGCGAACTTATTGAAGCGGCTCATCATATTAATGAAGAAATGCCAAATAAAGTGATTAGGCGAGTTGAAAAGCAGCTTGACGCAAATGAAAAGCGCGTGTTCGTGGTAGGCGTTGCGTATAAAAAAGACGTAAATGACATACGTGAATCGCCGGCGCTGACCGTGTGTGAAGGTCTTTTAGAAAAAGGGTATGAATTAACGTATCATGACCCGTATATTGACTCTGCCGTGTTTAATAAGCAAACGTACTTTTCTGTCCCGCTTACAAAAGAGGAAATCGAAAAAAGCGACGTTGTACTGGTATTAACTGACCATAGTCAGGTGGATTGGTCAATCGTAAAAAATGCAAAAAAAGTTGTAGATACAAGAGGTATTTTAAATGAATGAAGCCGCTGAGTTATTCAGTGGTTCTTTTTTTAGGGGTGATATTAATGAAAACTCTTTCTGTCGTGCTGCCTGTTTACAATGAAGAAGACACGCTAAAGACCGTGCTTAAACAAATTAAGAAAGTGAATGTGCTTGAGATTATTGTAATCGCAAATGGCTGTACCGATGCTTCAGTAAAAATAGCAAAAGAAGAAGGGTGCATGGTAAAAGTAGTGGAAAAACGCCTTTCTCCCCATGAAGCAAGAATGGAAGGAGCCAAAGCCGCCAAAGGAGATGCCGTCTTATTTGTAGACGGAGATATTATTCTTTCTGCTTCTGAGATTGAACGTTTTGTGCAGCCGTTGTTATTTGGACATAGCGATGTGGTGCTAAACAAGTGGGAAAAAACAAAGATAAATGCTTTTAACCGCAGCGAAATGACGTGGAGTGCGGTCTTGCATCATGCGCTTGGAAAGCCTCATCGTGCCAACGCTTATTTAAAAGCGCCTTACGGGGTGCTGTTAAGTGTATTGAAGAACTACTGGGAGATGCCGCCTCTTTCTTTATTTGTGACATTGTTAACGCAGTATCGTGTAAGCTCGCACATTACGATTGAAACCCAGGGAAAGGGAAGCTTTCGTCCTTTCGATCGCCCGCTGCGCAGCAGAGAACGAATTCAATCCTACCAGCAGCTTCTTCAAACATACTATACGCTTGCGTCAAATCGTAAAAGGAGAGTGGATATGCTTGCGCAGCCCATTCCAGTTGTTGAGCACGGCTGGGGGAAACTATCATCTTTTTATGGAGGCAAACAGCTGTCTGTTATTGTTCCGGTTTGCAACGAAGAACAAACAATCAAACAAGTGATTGCAGAAGCAAGAAAACTTGAGCCGTTAGAAATCATTGTCGTGATTAACGGTTCCACTGATCAGTCGGAGGCGTATGCCAAAGAACAGGGTGTCAAAACCCTCGTCTACGATGAGCGGTTAGGGCATGATTGCGGAAGAGCTGCGGGGGCCCTTGCAGCAATGGGAGATATACTTCTCTTTATAGACGGGGATTTTGTTCTTTCAGCTCAAGAGTTGTATCCGTTTGCTTCAGCGGTAGCGAGCGGCGTTGATGTAGCTTTAAACGTATGTGAAGATGAAGAAAAGCTCACGCATGTGGTGCAGGGGTGGAAGTACGTATTGAACGAGACAATAGGAAGAAAAGATTTATTAATGAGCTCCATGACGGCTGTTCCTCATGCCATAAGCAGAGAGTGTCTGGAGAAAATTAAGCCCGAATCTCTTGCTGTACCGCCTTTTGCCCAAATAAAAGCCATCATAGAAGGTTTTCATGTGCAGGCCGTTCACCATGTTGATGTAAATAAATTTAACCGATTTCGATATTCTGAACACCTATCATTAAAGAGCCATTCTCCTACGGCAGAACTCATTATTCAGGATCATATTTTTGCATTTCTATCGTATCTTCAGCGCGACTGAGCAGGGAGTATTGCCTTACTTCCAAAAGAAACGTTTAAAATGAGATAAAGAAATTTGCTGATATCTTGTTTTTCTGTTCTAACCCCTTGAATTTGTTCACAGTTGTAACTAAAATTGTTACATGTGCAGACAAAAGTAAAAAAGGAGGAAAAGAAATGAAAAGCTATCAGCTTGGAACGTTTTTACTTCGTCTTATGTTAGGGCTAACGTTTTTTATTCATGGCCTTGGCAAATTCCAAAGCGGTATTGATAATACGGTCGGTTTTTTCCACAGCATGGGCATTCCTGCGTTTTTCGCTTATGCGGTTGCGGTTATTGAATTCGTAGGGGGAGCCGCTATGATTCTTGGATTTCAAACGCGTTTAATCGGTGTCTTGTTTGCGATTGTGATGATTGGCGCTATTTTTACAGCGAAAAGCGGTGCTGGTTTTACAGGCGGCTATGAGCTTGAGGTTGCCCTTTTTGTCGTTTCGCTTCATATGATTCTAGCAGGAAGCGGCGCGTACGCGTTAGACAACCGATTACAAAAACCAGAAGAACATTATTCTTAAAAAGGTAGGCGCTATGCGCCTACCCTTTTTTGTAAAAAATATCCTTCTATCGATTCATTTTTACTAAAATATACAGCTATCATTTTTAAGAAAATTCTTATATATGGTACTATTTGGTCATAGATGACTACACAGTCATTCTATTTGAACGATACGGGGAGGTTTTAACATGAAAACCGAAAGAGAAAACGGAATTGTCCGTCAAGTGAATACGATTCAAACAAAAGAAGAGCGCTTTAATCCTTTTTCATGGTATGAAGAGATGAGAAACAGCGCGCCTGTGCAATGGGATGAAGAAAGGCAGGTATGGGATGTTTTTCACTATGACGGAGTCAAAGAAGTGCTAGAACAAAAGAATATTTTTTCTTCTGATCGAAGACCTCCACAAAACCAAAGACAAACTGCTCTAGGAACGAGCCTAATTAATATTGATCCGCCTAAGCATGCTGAAATGAGATCGCTTGTTAATAAAGCTTTTACGCCTAAAGCAATGAAAGCATGGGAGCCTAAAATTGCGCGTATTACAAATGAATTATTACAAGAAGTGGAGCATCTTGAAGATATTGATATAGTCGAGCATCTGTCCTATCCGCTTCCGGTTATGGTAATTGCCGATATTTTAGGCGTGCCGATAGAAGATCAGCGTCAGTTTAAAGATTGGTCGGATATTATCGTAGCCGGTCCTTCTAATAACGAACGTGAAACGCTCGAAAAATTGCAGCAAGAGAAAATGAAAGCAAATGATGAGCTAGAAACTTACTTTTATCGAATCATTGAAGAAAAACGCACGCGTCCAGGAGATGATATTATCTCCGTGCTTCTTCAGGCAAAAGAAGAAGGGAAACAGCTAACGGATGAAGAGATCGTCGGTTTTTCTATTTTGCTGCTGATTGCAGGAAACGAAACAACCACAAATTTAATTTCAAATACGATTTATTGTTTAATGGAAGATAAAGCTTCTTTTGAACGACTCAAACGTGAGAAAGAACTTTTGCCTTCTGCGATTGAAGAAGTTCTTCGCTATCGTTCACCCGTTCAGGCTCTTCACCGAATCGTAAAAGAAGATGTGATTCTTGCAGGTCAGAAACTAAAAGCAGGGGAACACGTCGTTCCATGGATGGGATCTGCGCACCGAGACGCGGAGTATTTTGAAGACCCGGATGTATTTAAAATCGATCGAAAGCCAAATGTGCATATGGCATTTGGAAGAGGCATTCATTTTTGCTTAGGAGCACCGCTTGCTCGAATAGAAGCAAAAATTATGCTGGCCGAGCTGATTGACCGCTATCCGCAGATGGACTGGAGCCCGGCATTTGAGTTAAAGCCGATTGAAAGTACATTTGTATACGGATTAAAAGAATTATTAATTTGGAAAAACGTATAAAAAAAGACTTCCCACAAGTCAATTTCACTGACCTGTGGGAAGTCTTTTTTTATGTAGATTCACTCTAGAGACTATTCTTATAAACTTTTAAATTCTTATCAGCAAATTTCTTATATCCAGTAGGTAGGATACGACCTGTTACTTCGTACGTTATTTATAAGAAGGGCAACGATTACAATTACAATCGATCCTATTAAAACGGGATTGATAATATAATTCCAAGAAGAAGCGCCTAAGATCACAACAATGGGGTCTGCTCCTGCGGGTGGGTGAGTTGTTTTTGTAAGCATCATAAAGAAAATGGCTAGGCCGACTCCTGTTCCTAAAGTGTAAGGGTTATTACCGAATAAATGATAGATGGTTAACCCCACCAAAGTCGCTACTAAATGCCCTCCAATAATATTTCTGGGCTGCGATAGAGGAGCGTTCCAAAGGCCAAATGCTAATACACAGCTGGCTCCAAAAGGGGCCATAAGCCAAGGGCTTGATGTAAGCTGAGTCAGTATAGCTAGAAGTAAAATACTAACCGTTCCACCGACTAAGCCTGTAACTGCATCTTTTACGTCAATTTTTAAAGGGCTTCTCGCGGTTGTTATCATTTTAGAAAAATATGATTGCGTGTATGAAATGTCTTCCTTTGCCGACGCTTTAGGTGAACTATTCATCTTTATATAAAACCTCCTTTATTTTTCAATCATTTTACCTCTTTGTAAATTAACCTGTCAATAATGATTTTAATGGTTAGTTTTTGTGAGGTAAAAAAAGCTTGAATTCATGATTAGAATTCAAGCTTTATTTCACCCCTATCCTTTTTATCTTGAAAACGCGCCGCTTTTTGCCTGTTCCCGCAGATTTTCATCGAGCACCATTTACGTCTTCCAGTTGTATCAATAAATAACAATACACAGTCAGGGTTGCTACATCTTCTTATTTTGTTTAGTTGGCCTTCACTGATTAACTGCAAAGCATCTAATGATAGTAAGGAAAAGAGTTTATTTACGATGCTCCCGATTGGGATTTGTACTAATTGCTGTGCATGAACTTTAAAAACATAAGGAGCTTTTTCAATATTTCTTTCTAAAGATAATATCCACTTATTATCAATGGCATTTCCATCTGCTATTGATTCAAAGTTGTTTCTTAAACACAATCGAAAATCATATATAAGATGTAACACTTCCGTTAATTCACTTTGGGACATACTCAATATTGTTTTATCAAGAGAAGGGATCTCTTCACACATTATATGAAGCCAGTCTAACAAATCTTGGTCTTCACTTAGTAACTCGTGACGACGGCCATGACTGACGACTTCAGTATTTACTAAATTGAGCGAAAGAAAAGGGGAGATTAAAGGGAATTTTTTTCTTTTATTCATATCGTTTCTCATTCCTTACTCTTTTTCTGCTTGAATTCTCGCTTCAGCAATTTTATCGGTATGATCATATCCCCATTTAAACATCAGCTCGATAATAGGGATGAGCGTTTCTCCAAAGGATGTCAAATAATATTCTACTTTAGGCGGAACTTGTTTATAGACTTCGCGGTGGATAATTCCGTCGCGCTCGAGTTCGCGAAGCTGCAGTGTGAGCATTCGCTGCGTCACACCAGGAATGAGTCTGCGCAGTTCATTAAAGCGGCGGCGTTCCTTCGATAATTGATACAAAATGACGCTTTTCCATTTGCCGCCGACTACATCAACGGCTGCTTCCACAGGGCAAGAATAGCCGTGAGGCTCCCATTTTGTTAAGTCGTATTTCATAGTGATTACTCCTTTTATCAGTGAGTTCAGCTGCATTTGTGCTGTTTATACTATAGCACGTCTTATTTGATAAAAACATGGAAATGATTCATGGAATTATTAACGGAAAATTAAAAAATTAATGGAAATAATTATGAGTTTGTTGTATGATGAAACTATGAAAATAACTTTTCTATTAAAAAGCGAAATATTTTGAAAGCGCTTTATTTATAAAGAACGACAGGGGAAAGGGCGGAGGAATGATGAAAAGATTTATCAAAGTAGAAAAAAGAAATCATGTGGCGGTTGTACGAATGAATCAGTCAATGCTTAATCGTTTGAACAGTGAAGTCATGTATGAGCTGCAAGAAACGATGAATGAGCTGCAGCACGATGCGTCGGTTGGATCTATTGTATTTATGGGAGAGTACTATAAGATGAACGGAGATCATAGAACAACTTCTTTCCTACGTGAAGAAACAGGAAGGCTTTATCAGCCGATTCATGCAGTAGCAGCTCGAGCGATTTTTCAGCGTATTTCATGCAGCTCCAAACAAACGATTGCGCTTCTTACAAACTTTACGTTTGGCGGAGGATATGAGTTAGCTTTAGCATGCGATGTACGAATTGCGGAAGAACCTGTGCAGCTAAAGTTAACAAACGGCATGACTGTTAGTGCGCAAGAAGCGTGCAACATGGGCAAAGTGCAGCACGTTGTGCAAAAAGGAAAAGGATTAGAATATTCACTTGCGCTGAACGCATTAGAAAAGGAAGCTTAAAAAACGCTTTCACTTTATTTTTATAAAGTGAAAGCGTTTTTATTTTGCTTTGTTGATAAAAAGGTATTGAAAATTCTGAAAAAAGGAGTAGAATGATAACAAATCTACTTATTTTAAATAAGCAAAGGAGCTGGTATCAATGCCATTCATTTTTAAAGAAGCGGTAGTCGGATTGTTTACAGCGGCAGCAGCAGGTTTACTGGCGTTTCAAGGGGTAGAAGTGGTGTCAGCCATCATTCATCTGCTAACTTTTTGGAAACAGTAATAGCTAATAAGTAGAGGAACGACTTATAAAGATAAGGGGCTTGAGATTTTCTCAGCCCTTTTTGTTGTGGAGTTCATTATTTTTCAGTATACTAACGGTGGAAATTAAGACATAATATGGTTACATAGCAGGGATTTACGAATTCAGTAGGGAAGTATGTAGACTCTGAAAAAAATAAACAACGATCGCTTTTACCCGGTAACAAGTTCTGTTATCGGGTAACGTGTGTAAGGGGTGTGGATAAGTGAAAGACAAAAATTTAACAGAAGAACAGCAGCGAGTTGATTGGGTAGTAGAAGAAATCAGCCAAAAAGCTGAAAAAATAGGCAAAAGCGTAGGAAACGTAAAAGGCGAAATTGTCGATTTGCGAAGCACGTTTTGGGACGATGTCACGGTTAATATGGATGAGCCGGATGATGTGATTGAGACATTTACGAGTATTAAGCAGCAGGCAGAACTTTTAGCTGAACGTGAAATTACCCATAGACAAGCGTATGATCAATTAAAAACATTAAAAAAACTAACGCAATCCCCTTATTTTGGACGTTTTGATTTTATAGAAAATGGCGAAAAAGAAGCGGAAGCTATTTATGTGGGCGTGGGCTCTTTAATGGATCAAAAAGATGAAGAGTTTTTAATTTATGATTGGCGTGCGCCTATTTCGAGTCTTTATTATGATTATTCACCGGGAAAAGCGCAGTACGAAACGCCAGGTGAAGCGATTAAAGGCGAGATGAAGCTAAAGCGTCAGTTTATTATCGAAAATAGCGTAATTAAAAGCATGTTTGATACAGGAATTACCATTCGAGACGAGCTGCTTCAAGAAGTGCTCGGACACAATGCAAGCAGTCAAATGAAAAGTATTGTAGCGACTATTCAAAAAGAACAAAACCAAATTATTCGAAATGAAAAAAATAAAGTGCTGATCGTTCAAGGGGTAGCAGGGAGCGGTAAAACGTCTGCAGCTCTTCAGCGCGTGGCTTATCTTCTCTATCATCACCGAAAGCAGCTGACTGCAGAAAACATGATGCTGTTTTCACCAAATCCGCTTTTTAACAGCTACGTCTCAACCGTTCTTCCGGAGCTTGGAGAAGACAATATGAAACAAACAACGTTTCAGCAATATGCCGATGGCCGGTTAGGAAACGAGTTTGAAGTGGAGGACTTGTTCGTGCAAATCGAATATTTGCTAACGGAAAAAGATGCTGCGGCAAAAAAGCAAAAAATGCAGGAAATTCGCTACAAGGCAAGCTGTGAATTTAAAAAGCAGGTAGATGCGTATATTGAAGAACTGTCTACTAAAGACATCATTTTTAAAAACATTAAGTTTCGCGGCGAAATCGTGTTATCTGCTCGGCGTCTGCTGTCTTATTTCTATTCGCTTGATAAGGGAATTTCCATACCTAACAGGATGCAGCTCGTTGCGGAATGGGCGCTTAAACTCATTAATCAGCTTGAAAAGCTTGAGCGCAAAAAAGATTGGGTTCAAGAAGAAATTCAGCTTTTAGAAAAAGAAGATTATGTAGAGGCCTATCAGCACCTGCAGAAAAAGGAAGGCTACACGGAAAGTTCATTTGACGACTTTGACCGGGAACAAGCGTATTTAGCCAAAGCGGTTGTAGCTAAAAAAATGAAATTTATTAAGCAAGCCATCAAACAGCTTAAATTTATCGACATTCGCCGTATCTATATGCAGCTGTTTGAAAGAAATCACCTTTTTTTCCACGTAGAGGGATGGGAAGACACTGCTAAAAACACGGTGCAAAGAGTCATGAACATGAAGCTGTCTTATGAAGACGTAACGCCTTACTTATATATAAAAGATCAAATTGAAGGGCGTAAAACCAACCCTGTCATTCGCTATTTGTTTATTGATGAAGCACAGGACTATTCACCGTTTCAGCTGGCGTTTTTAAAAGAGCTGTTTCCGCATGCCAGAATGACGCTGCTTGGAGACTTGAATCAAGCGATCTATGCGCACGCCTTGAACGCACCGACCATTCTTTCAAGCGAACTGTACGAAGAGAAAGAAGCAGAAACGCTGACTCTTACGAGAAGCTACCGATCAACACGTCAAATTGTCGAATTTTCAAGGGATATGGTAGCAAACGGTCATTTAATCGAGCCGTTTAATCGAGACGGTGCGAAGCCAACCGTTACGGCTGCAGATAACGTCCAAGACCTGCATGAGGCGATCATAGACAAAATTAATAAATTGAAGGAACAAAACTATAAAACGATCGCTGTGATTGCCAAAACTGCTGAAGAAAGCCGAGAAGCATTCCAAGCACTGCCTGCTTCGATGTCTGCAAGGCTGCTGACAAAAGAAACAAGTTCATTTGAAAAAGGCATGCTTGTTCTGCCAGCTTACTTAGCAAAAGGAATTGAATTTGATGCCGTCATCATTTACAATGCATCGAGTGAATGTTACCAAGATGAATACGAGCGAAATTTATTTTATACAGCATGTACAAGAGCGATGCATGAGCTGCACTTGTTCTCGCTTGGTGAAATCAGCCCGTTTATATCAAATAAAGAAACTTATGAATACCAAAGTCAATAAAAGAAGGCAGCCAGTAGGCTGCCTTCTTTTATTGACTTTCAAAATGCAGCAAATACTTCACCAAATAAAGGCCTGAGTTTGTTTTTTCTTGAAGAGGAATGGTCAGGCATGTGACGTAATAATACCCGTTTGGAATATCATAGCTTAAGGTTTCAGATAGGACGCTTTTGATTTCAATCCCATCGCTTTCGACGTGAAAAGGAAGGCGAGTGGTCTTTTCAGCCTGTGATACGTCTGGAGTTTCGTTTACCCATACTTCAATAATAGCTTTTGTGTTCGATACTGCTTCAAATGAAATAGCTTTATCGTCTGCGACATATCCTTTTTGAATATCTTCATCACTCCAGTCGTGATGGGGCTTTGGCTGTCCTTTTTGAAACAGCGTAAACTG
>Ga0102593_1000227_pt1 | contig 132433 bp, 132 predicted proteins | sample AraplaCol_mMS_r2_2_FD_76862 | JGI IMG/M metagenome (GOLD analysis project Ga0102593, IMG submission 76862) | Arabidopsis root microbial communities from North Carolina, USA - plate scrape MF_Col_mMS_r2 (SPADES assembly) (version 2) | ecosystem: Host-associated > Plants > Roots > Endosphere...
TCTCCACGGGGATCGATATTTGATCCAACCTTGGAATGGCAAGCTGCTGGCCAATATACCCTTCCGAACTTGAATCCGGGCCACTTTCAATCAAATACAAGTTCTTTATCCAACTCAACACTTGGCTATTATATTCATCAGGGTAAACGGAGTCAGGAGCAAATGCACCAATGTCGAGGACCTGAGAATGCCCCGCTTCGTTCTCATTTTCATCGTCACGACAACCTGGATAGTCATCACCAGGGGAAGAATCAAAAGCCGTCAGATCATCAGTAGAGGCATTCAAATATAATTGACTATCGCTTGTCATAAAGCGGATGAGTGAGCCTGAAGGTGGAGGTATGTATGGAAGCCCATCGACTTCGTGTATAACCATTGGTAGGTAAGGATATGAATTGCCATTCTTCGTCATCACGTACATGGCCAAAGCGTAATATACTAGGTTATCAGCGTTTCGCTGAACATAGTATCCGACAGAACCCGGCCCTGATCCCCAACCGTAATAACGAGCTAAGACCTTCGTAGCTAAGGGTCCGTATGCCATAGTCCTAAAGGTCTTGTCCTCATAACGCGATTTGACGTTAATCTGAAAATCGTCGACTCGAAGATTGGGACTTGGAGAGTCAGCAGCCAAATCTAAGTGGAATAATTCATGCTGTTCATTCAGATTAGTTGGTACGTCAGGTGAGACTTCGCATTCAGCTCACCAGGAATGTTTGTGCTCTGTTATCATAGTTTCCAAGCTGATACCTATCTAGACCTCCCCGAGAGAGTCCGTATCTGATTGCATCCGCCAAATTTCTGCGATTAAAGAAGCCCTCGCAGAGATTAATCATCGAAGTTCCGGAAGTATCTGGGTCGGAGTTCATCGCATATGCAAGCGGCGTTGGCTTTGGCGGATCACTTTGATTTGACGGGCTGAAGTAAATCAGTGGTTGGTTTACATTGAAGAACTCATTGTTGTGGAGAGACTTGACAGAAAGACATGGTAGGATGGCAAGAGTAGCACTTACTTAGGTTGACATTTATCTCCAGCAGGCCGCTTTTGGCATCGCTTTCTCGGATCGTCGCATCGAACCTTGATATAATGCTGGATGGGGTTCTCATAACCATGGATGACCTTTGCTGTATTTTCGAAGACTCCTTGGATATTGGTTTGATGGGCCATGTTGAACCCTGGGGGCCCTAGATACTGCAGTGCAGCAGCGCTGTTCCAATCGATATTCGATCCCACTCCCGCAGTGCTATGCAGGACTTAGTCTATGTTTTCTCCAGGTGTTTCCAAGAATAGCTCGTGGAGACCATTAATTTTTGATTTCAAAAGGTTAGCTTACTTTGTCATCAACCATGCACCGTAATAAGCATCGTCAATCTTGTCCTTGGCTCCATCACCAAAGACTTTATGGCAGTCAACATATCCATAGAGGTACGCTCCACCAATACTATCAGCCGACGCAGTGCCAGTAGCTTGAGCTTCAGTGCCAGTTGGAAACACTCGGTAAGGAGTCTCGTCACCTGGGAAATCGGCGGGTGGTTCAGCTGAAGTATGATGCAACAGCATCAAAAAAGCCGCGAGGGCTTCAAGGATAACCATGTTGACGGAACTGCATGGAGTAAAACCAACGAAGGAACAACTTAAAATTTAAACGAAGTTAATGCTTGGCCACCTGCTGCAGGCGCCAGGCTTCGCTACGAGTTCGGCCTATCCTAGCGATTGCATTCAATACTCCGATTGGATGACTAGTACGAGGCTACTGTATAAGCAGGGTAAATTAGCTTAAGTTTCTTGTGGCATTCATCCAACCTCGACATCGCCACTGTCTTACAAGAGGCAGAACAGTGCATAATACAATGACAAATACCTGGAGACTACTATGTCACATTCAAATACATACCAATTGCCAGTGATGTTCATGGATATCTGATAGAGTCACGTGGTACCGACATCAGCATCAAACACTGTGGTCAAGGACCTGTTCATTGCCATCATTTCTGCCTTTCCATCGACTGTCAATCAGCCATTGCCTGCTCATGGAGAACAAGAATAGAAAACTCGATAGGGCCAAAGTGTCGTGATCCACCGATCCGTTTAATGAAAGGACATGGTGATACATTAAGCTCGTTAAAGATGCCATGCAAGTGGAAGAACGGAAGATAAGCCCACTGGGAAGAAAAAGATGTATTGAGTAAATGAGTAAACTATACTATTGAAAAACGAGAAGAATGTCCGTCGTATAAATAGTCCTGCTGCTCGATATCGCGAACACCAGGGTGGAGTAGACGCAGCCCTGCTAAAAGCTGTTTGGTTTCGATCTCCCACCGAACGAACGATTAAAAAATCACCCAAGAGACGAGGAGCCACGGACAGGCACCACGCGGGTTATGTGGGATGCTACATTGATTGGTGTGTATACAAAGTACACAATGGACACAAGTTTCCACAGGATAGATTGGCCTCTACATTAAGAGGTCAATTCAAGTTTGTGAATCTTGAGTTGAGAATGAAAGAAAAGAAGAGAAGAAGAAGGGAAGAAAAGAAAAGAGACGATGTTTTACTCGGCTGCTTCACCGCTTTCCCACGTGACTGATACTAACAGTAATGACTCACGTGACCGTGGGTATATCACGAAAAATCTGCAGCAACTCCCTTTCTCTCCTCATACACTTTCTGAACGCATAATCAACCTCCAATCCCTCTGCTGTGTAGATTTTCTACACACTTGCCATAGGATGGTAGGTCATATTGGCGTACTATATGGATAACCCAGAGCATCTTAAGGCTTCTCGACGGCACCGATGGCTTCGGCCTGAGGTGCGATGGTGGAGGCGTCACCTGCTGCTCAAACATTCATTCATCCAGCCAATTTTAATATTGTCACCTATTCCTGATCAACATCACCAATATATCCAATTATCATTTATTCCTATCAGTCTTGTAAACCAAGTGTAGCCACGCACTACCTACTAATGCAGCTGAAGATTGTACAACCTGAGTACTCCGAGACTCGTAGAACATGCTGCATTGTCTTGAACCTGTCTATCTAGCATCTCCATCAATCCAGCTACAACTTCGTATAATATTAATTTGAGATATTCACAATTGTGTACTCTACACTACATAGTATACTCTACTGCAACTGCTTCTCTGCTTCTTCCAGAAAAGGTGGAGCCAGGGGAACCTTGGGCCTCGACTCTCCGCACTTTTCGACTTGTTCGACTTAAACTTTTGCCCCTCGCAGACTTTACACTTCCAACTTCAACTTCCCCCTATTCCTTTGTTTTTCAATCTTCCTGTCCATTCCTTTTTTTTTCCACTTTTCACATTCATTTTCTTTCAATATGCCAAATGGCATCAGCAAGCGCCAACAGTTGCGCAATGAAAAGGCCCTCGCTGAGCTGATCCGTACAATTCCCGGTAATGACCGTTGTGCCGACTGCGACGCCTTGACCCCAGGTACGTGCCAAGATGATACGATCTTGATCATAATCAGATCATGAACATGCCTATTCCCCCATTTATGAATAACCTTGCTAACTATTCACAACAGGATGGGCAAGCTGGAACGTATGATTTTCCTCCCCCTCCCCCTCGACCTCCTATCTCCTATCTCCCGACCAAACTAATCTTCCGACTTTCGATAGATGGGCATCTTCCTTTGCATGCGGTGTGCCGCAATCCACCGTAAACTGGGTACTCATATCTCCAAGGTTAAGTCCTTGTCGATGGATACCTGGTCATCCGAACAGGTCGATGTGAGTGAATCCCGGATACCCGGATGACACGGAGGAAATCCAGAGACTGACGTTAACGCGACGAACAGAATATGAAATCGCATGGCAACAACCTGATGAACAAGATTTATAACCCGAAAAATGTGAAACCGCCTGTCCCAACCGACGTTGACGAGGCCGACTCGTGCATGGAACGCTTCATTCGTCAAAAATATCAATACCGGTCGTTGGAAGATGGAAAACCAAAGCCCCCAAGCCGCGAGGATGCGAGCTACAATAGGAGACCCGAGTCAAGACGCGATAGATCCCCTCCCGGATCGCCCGAAGGATCTCCTCCACCACTGCCACCAAAGACCGGAAGTAAGCTCTTCGGGTTTGGTCTGCGCGGGTCCGCTTCCACCTCAAACCTCCGTCGATTCGGGACCAAATCGTCCAAGGCTTCACCAAATCCTGATCTTGAACGCTGGTCCCCACCCTCGTCAGCAAAGAGTTATGAACGTGGTCTCGGGGCACCGGTTGCCGATGTGACGACTGCCTCGTTGGAATCGAAGATGGCTGCTTTGCGGGAAATGGGATTCACCAATGACCGACGGAATGAGATGGTACTGCGAGGACTCAATGAGGATCTAAATCGTGCGGCAGAGACATTATCACGACTGGGAGAAGGGAATGGAACCGTCCCTACACGCGCGAGGACTCCAGCTCCAACAAGCAACACCGCGCCTGCGCCTGCAGCTCAGCGCGCCGTGACTCCCAACCCGCAAACACACACATCCAACAACCCCTTCGAGAGATCTGTCTCCATGCCAGTTCCGCAGCAGCAGCAACAGCCACAGTCTGCAACAACGTCCTACAATCCATTCGATCAGCCAAATCCCACGCCTACTTCGGCACAGCCCTTGGAAACCTCCTTCCAGGGCCTGCAGGTATCGCAGCCATTGTTTCCTCACTCGACTGGTGGATATCCGAATCAAACCAATTCGATGATGCAGCCTCAAGCTACGTATCAACCACCATTCGCTCCGTCAGCTCCATTCGCCCAAAACCAAGGCGGCTTTGTTTCCTCGCCTCAAGCCATGGACAACAGCCACAATCCATTCTTTCAGAATACACCTCAGCCGCAGGGCGGCGTGGCCAATCAACCCTTCAACAGCCCTGGTGCTGCGGCGCAGAGTAATCCGTTCTTTAACGCTTCTCAGCCAAATGCGCAAGCTCAACAGTCAGCAGCTGTTCCGACGCTCCGTCCGCCTCAGCATGCAAACACAATGCCAGCTGTGTCCTCTACCTCGCCTTTTGGAACATCTCCATTCGGATCGAGTCCATCCTTCCAGACCCAGCAGCAACAACAGCAAGCTCCAAATGGCTCACAAGCATCGTATAATCCATTCCAACAGTCTATGCCAACAGCTCCTCAAAGCGCAGGACCCTTCACGACTCAACCTCAATTCCCCTCTCAGCATCAACAGCCGCAGCAGCAGCAACCTCAGCAGCCGCCTCAGTTGATTCCCCAAACAACCGGTCAAATGGATAAGAACAGTATTCTTTCTCTCTACAACCTGGCACCTTCACCATCTGTCCCTCAAATCCCCGACCAATTCCGATACCAGCAACAACAGACGCAGCAACCACAGGCTCAAACCCAAGCTCAACCTTTTAACAACATGGCGCCAAGCCCTGTTCCACCTCTCACCACCTCCCTCAGCTCCACGCCTCAAACTCAACCAGGCTCCACCATACCCACTCCAAACGGAAGCGGCCCTACAACCGCATCTCGCAACCCCTTCGGTGCCGCCTCAGTTGGGTCCGGCCTCGCCGCCCAAGCAGGCGTGACACCTTCTCAATTGAACCAGCCATCCCAACCTTCTCAGCCCTCCTCAGGTCTAGGAATTGGAATCGGCACAAATGCCTCCGCACCTATTCCTGCAACGAACACAACACCCTTTAAACCGAACTCGAGTCCATTCTCTTCATCCCCCTTCTCAACACCAAACCCCTTCCCCGGTCCTCCCCCATCGAACATGAATCCCTTCCCAAGAACACACATGAGCCAACCTAGTGTGGACGTCAACGGTCTACAGAATGGTCGGCATAGTCCTGATGCATTTGCCAGTTTGAGCGCTCGTTACGGTTAAACATTTGTAATGCAGCGAGATCTATGTCCTGCGATTAGCCTGATGATTTCTTTCGCGGGTCCCCTTTCCACTCCGTGCTCCGCTGTTCTACCACATTTCTGACGCAGAAGATACGGTTATGCTTTTCTCTTTATGATTGGATATAGAATCGTTGAGATGTTATGCATGGCATGGTGTATCGTTCGATTTGTTCTGTTCTGTTTTGCTTTGCTTTCTCACACTCTTTAATAATTTCCTTCCCTTGTTGTTTTTCACTTCTAATTTGTATAATTGAGGGTTTCTAGCGGGTCTTTGGTATCATACTAGTGTATATATTTTGGGCTGATCCTTGTCTTTAATTCATTTCATTGGTTTCGAGTCACTTTCTTCATCCCCGGGCTAACCAGCCCTTGCCCATATAATACAGCCTCATTCTCCAAATTGCCTCCCCGAGTCGCCTTTTCGTGGTATTCTTAATATACAATCACCACTTTGTTCGCCAGTGTGAAACCCTTGCCATCACTCACGCGTATGCTGCCATGGCTTTTTTTTAACTTCCGTGGTGACCAGACCACGAGGCTGAGGTTAACCGCAAAAGCAATATGAAATGGTCGTGGCGACTCAAACCCCCCGCAGCCCTCATCGACATACAAATTACTGAGTTTCGCCGTATCTCGGGACGACGCTCGATTCTGGGGAGACTTCATAGATTGGCAATTTTTCAAGCAGAGATACTGGCAGATACTTAGTTCTAGTAATGAAATTTAGATTATTATCTCTATATACTAAAACAGATACTAATTAGACACATCATGCCCCGAAGACACGAATTATACAGAAATTACTCTTCTATAAATATAAATAGTCAGAAGATCGGCATAAATAATCATAACCAAAGCTCCCGCTCACTCAAACGTTTCTTCCCAGACTTACCAGTCGATGATCCCCTCCACTCCGGTAAAACAGACGAAAGAGACTTTGGAATCCAGTCCCGAATATTCGGCGTTGACCGACCCATTCCCCAAAGATTCGAGGGTCGAGGAGACAAGTAAGCCTTAACAGCTCGGAACCAGGATGTGACCTTTTTGTCAAAACTAGGTTGAGTCGAGGACCAGGGGGCACTGAGTGAGAATGAAGAGCGGGTTGGAAGAAAATTTTGCCAACTTCGACTAGACTGTGTGTGACGGCTGGCTTCTTTTTTCAAGGCCTCGATCATTTGATCGAAATGGAATTCCCGGATACGGGCTAACTGGTGGTGATGGTTTAGATGTAGTTGGCGCTGACTTTCACGCCATTTGTCTTGTTCGGTGGTGTCGAGGCACCAGACGATGATATCACCTTGTCGACGCCAGTCATCGTGCCAGTCTGTGTTAAATGTACGCCAACATTCACCGTAAAAGGAGCCGCGGAGGAGGTTTTTCATGGTGGGTTCGAGTTGTTGGAAGAAAATGAGGTAGTCTGGCCATTCGTGCTGAGTTTCAGAGGGCGATAGGCCAGTGGCTGAGTTGTAGCTTGGTCGTCTAGGTAGATGACGTAGTCCACCGGCCATATTGTCGCGGAGGAATTGTACAGGGTCATCGTAGAATTGGTCCGCTTCATCGCGGTACACAGCCTTCTCAGACTCGGTGAGGTCGATCGGAGGCTCGCAGGATAGCGCCCAGGCGTCAACTGTGGGGTACACGAGATGAGATCGCCAGGGGGTACTGTGGCATGGCATTAAGAAACCCGCTGTGATCCTATTTCCGGGGGTAACAGACGAGAACCGAGTTATATCTTGTGTAGCATGGACTTCATGCTGCTGGCGAAGATAAGCCATGACGTCGATGACCCCCGAAGCGTGTCGAGTACTGGTATACCATGCTATGACGACGTTGGCGAGGACGTAAAATATGAGTAGCAATCTTTGCGGGGTGTAAGCCGAAGATTGTCTGTAGTAGACTGCTGGAGCAAAAAACCGAACCATCGGCTGTGCTGCGAGGATATGGAGTGCTGGGAGCAGCGGGTATATAAAACGCACTTCCTTGTGGGAAATCAAGGAGAGTGCAAAGGGCATCACCAGACAGATCGTCGCTAGTTGGATCCGAGTCTCTGTTTGTAATCTGTCGGTGGTGAAAGTCCGATTTGTCAATGTTTGATAGAGACCCCAAATGGCGAAGGGCAATGCGGTCGTCAGGAGAAGGGGCAGGCCCTGTGACAAATAGTAATGCCAATCATTTCGACCGTAAAAGACGGCCAGTGATTGTGCGATATTGAAGTACAGAAATCTGAGTGGTGGAAATGTCCAGAATCCATAGAAGAGACGATCTGCCACGGCAGATACAGTGAGTACAGCGGAGCTAGATTGGGTGTCAGTCATTCTGCAGCTACTTGATAGCTATGGATTTGTCAATGCGAAACATACCCGCAAATAAGTGCTTCTCGCACGAGTACTATGCGTCTCCCCCAGGAACTCCGAAACCAAGCGATGCCGGCCAAAGTCACCCAGATCAAGATATTAGTTGGTCGCAGTATGCAAGCAAGGGCGGCGAGAAGCAAGCATTGGCGAAAGCTGAGATTGTGCGTCAGTGGCTGATCTGACAAGCTGCAGGGTTGAGTGTATCTTTTCGTCTTACCTCGACAACAACGCTCGATCCGCGGCCGTGCCCTTCTCATTCTTGCGGTTATCCCCGGAAGATTCTCCAATTGACCACTGCCAGGGCCAAAGATCCAGCGCGACGATTGTGATTGTTGTTTCCAAGCAATTGGACAGTGTTCTTGTCGAGCAGAACCATTGCCAAGGGTTTAGGACCGTGACCAGCAACTGCAACAATTAGCCACTAATTTATTCAGTTTGCTTTGCTTGAGTTTCCCCGCAAAATCTTTCTAGCGGTTACGTTGAAGACCTACCGTTGTCCAAGCCCCGCGCGAATCATTCCCATAAATGCGACTAGCTAGTTTCCAAGTATAAAAGTCACCGAGTGCCGCGATAATAGCCTGCGCAGTCTTGGGGCCCGCGAGTACGAGCTCTGCGCGCGTGGCAGAGGAGAGATGGAGAGAGGAGGCAAGGAGGTCGGCAGCCCTATAGATAGCGGCGAAGAGGAGGGGGTGCAAAGAGGAACGAAGCTGGTGACGCCATTCCTGATAGAGAGAAGATTAGCTTTCATGATATTATTTTTTATTTGCTGTGTCCTGTTCGCTGTTTGCTGTGCAGCTGCGCAGATCAAGAGACCACGGCCCAACTCACCCAAGTCAACCAGGCGCCTTGATCTTTACCAAAAGCAATCTGCCAAGCTGGTTCCAAAGACTGAAAGAATTCATCAGGTTGGAAGAAGGTCCGAAGAGTCAAGGCATTGAGTAGACGGAATGCGACAAGAAAAAGGAAGATGTTGACACTTGGCGATGCAGCAGACGACGACGACGTGACGCGACGCGCAGAGGAATTGGAAGTGGACATCGCGCGGAAGACAAACAAGTCTAGCGAGAGAGACCCGTTACTCGTAATCGGAAATCAATGAGTGGTTGGGCCCTCTAAACCATGGTGGATGTTTGCGCCGTGGAGTAGACCAAGCACCAGCACCAGTATCAGCACCCAAAACCGAACCACGCCAACCACGAACAAATCCACAAAAAGCCAATAAATATTTCTTTCAAATGAACAGCGGAGACCGGGCCGGTCATCAAGACCGATTGGAGTAAAGTGTGGATGTTAACAAGGGGGGAACTTGACGAGACTCGTGTAATCCTGCACTTAGCGAACTGTGGATGTCAAGGAAGTCTGAGACTCGCGACGACCTGCACTTAAGGGAAAAGGCGGAGGCGGTATAAGTTGGGAACTTCTTCTCCCTTCTCGACTGCGCATTTTATTTCTTCACTCCAATTTATTCTCTCTGGAATATCACAAGATCATATTGTGATTCTTGATTCTCTATTATTATTCTGACTATTGACTCGAGGTCTTTCATCTACTTCCTCTATTCTACTCAACTCTACTCTACTCCACCCCCGCATACTCCACATCCACCATGCCCGCCAACGGCAACAGTGCTCTCGCCCACTATCACGCAGCCTCAACCTCCGAGGCCATTCAGGCTGAAAAGGATTATGCGGCTCACAATTATCACCCTCTGCCAGTAGTCTTTGCTCGGGCTCAGGGAACCTCCGTCTGGGATCCCGAGGGTCGTCATTATCTGGACTTCCTGTCCGCCTACTCGGCCGTTAATCAAGGTCACTGCCACCCTAAGTTGGTTGCTGCTCTTGTGGATCAGGCCTCCCGGGTCACTTTGAGCTCGCGCGCCTTCTACAATGATGTCTTCCCTCGGTTTGCCGAGTTCGTCACCAGCTATTTTGGCTTTGATATGGTTCTTCCTATGAATACTGGTGCCGAGGCTGTCGAGACTGGTATTAAGATCGCCCGTAAGTGGGGATACAAGGTCAAGGGCATTCCAGAGAATAAGGCTGTCGTGTTGAGTGCGGAGAACAACTTCCACGGCCGAACGGTAAGCTCATACTCCTCTAATCCCACCTGAGATAAAAAAAATCAAAACCAAAACAAAACCAAATATCACTAACAACAACTCCTAGTTCGCGGCCATTTCTCTTTCTTCTGACCCCGAGTCCCGTGAACACTATGGCCCTTACCTCCCCGGTATTGGCTGCAACATCCCCGGCACCGAGAAGCCCATCACATACAATGATAAGGCAGCTCTGCGGGAGGCCTTCGAGGCAGCTGGTCCCAATCTCGCTGCGTTCCTGGTTGAGCCCATCCAGGGCGAGGCCGGTATTGTTGTGCCCGATCCCGACTACCTCCAGGAAGCTCGTGCTCTCTGCGACAAGTACAACGCCCTTTTGATCTGTGATGAGATCCAAACAGGCATTGCTCGTACTGGCAAGCTGCTCTGCCACGAGTGGAGCGGAATCAAGCCCGACCTGGTCTTGCTGGGTAAGGCCATCTCGGGCGGTATGTACCCCGTTTCGTGTGTGCTAGGCCGTAAGGACGTCATGCTTACTATTGAGCCTGGTACCCACGGCTCAACCTACGGTGGTAACCCTCTTGGATGTGCAGTTGCTATCCGCGCCCTCGAAGTTGTCCAGGAAGAGCAGATGGTTGAGCGTGCAGAGAAGCTCGGACATGTATTCCGACAGGGTTTGGAGGCTCTCAAGAGCCCTCTGATTGAGACAGTACGGGGCAAGGGTCTGCTGAATGCTATTGTCATTGACGAGTCCAAGACCAACGGACACTCCGCTTGGGATTTGTGCATGTTGCTGAAGACTAAGGGCTTGCTGGTAAGTGCATTCTAGCTGACGTCATTTCATATACATGTATGTCAAAATATATGGGAGAATTGTACTGACTGATTTATCCAGGCCAAACCTACTCACCAGAACATTATCCGTCTGGCCCCGCCTCTGGTCATCACCGAGGAGGAGATTCAACAGGCGCTGAAGATCATCCACGAGGCCGTGACCGAATTGCCTAACTTGAAAGGCGCGGTCGAGGATGAAGTGATTCCCCCACCTGAGAAGAAGGTTAAGATTGGTGTTGAGAACTAGACGGGTCTCAATCTCATGACGTTTGCATAGATAGATTCTCTCTGTTCTTTTCATTTCTTTCTTTTCATTCTGTTTCACCGGATGATATCATCCTACGACCTGACGAAGGAACGGAACCCATGTATTCCACATCAATTAGAGGGTAGCTTAGCCACCTAGAATTTGTATACTCAAAATTGCCAGTTCTCAGCGATGGGTCTCTATGAATAATAGACTTGGCATCACATACTATGAAGAGCGTTACCAGTCACAGTCTCTGACTAATGCATATCTTATCAGCGCAGCATACATGCAATAATGCATTTACAGCAGATAGTACCTCACAGCTAGTTACTCCTAGTAACTGCTAGTATGCACGAGAATGAATGTTGAAGCGAGGAGTTGTTAGCTCGTGTTACACGAGGTAGCCCTCTATGCAAGCCCTAACTGCATAATCTACCTCGTACTACAGTTATCATCAAATATAAACTATATTTCCAACGTTCGGTATAATTTCAACTCGATTTTATAGTTATTCATCTCTCCAACTCGCTTATCATTTATCATCCATTATTAATATTCATTCCAGACTAACCCAAGTTATTCTAGTGCCGGCGTACACGAATTCCGATGACCGACCATCCACTCAGCGTTGCGTGATTGATACATCCCACCCATGAATGCGAATGCGAATGCGAATAAGAACGGTTGACTGTCCAGCCGACGGGTCTAAATAATTGCTCCACTAAAGAAGCAAACCATGGTGGATCTTTGTCTTTCCCTTCCGAAGCTTCGAGCGGAGTTCTTAAACGCCTGAATTCCGATGATCGAGACACTTTACACGAGTCAGTCTTCTCGGAGATAATCAAATTGTTGCTTGATCTAGCAAATTTAGCGAGCTATCGGTCTATTCTCCCTCCCCCCCCCATTCATGTATACTATGTAATATCAAGATTGATTATTCCATGAATCATCGATGTGTATAAATAAATAACCGATGGACTGCTTCATTCCGCATGCAACATTCCGGGGTTAAGATCGTCGGGTTATCTCCGACTCATTACCAACCTTGCTTCTTCAACTCCAAATTTCGTCCGAACTTCTTTTTCTTCTCCGTCGCATCTTCGATCATTCAATTCTTCCCCTTCATTTTTCCTCTCTTCGCCAATTTGGGCATCCCTTCATGTCTGCACCGCCAGATCCACTGCCTCAGGTAGTGGTGGCGGATAATGAAAAATTGCAGGCTGCTTCCAGTCAGGGATCGGCATCCGGAGAAGATGAAGCCAAGGCGCCCGATAATGAGTTACAGCCTGTCGTACCTAAACGAAAATGGTATCGGAGGTGGAATCCTTTGAGATGGCAGACCCCGCCGCCTGTTCCGGAGGAACGCACTGCGTCGAAGGAGCATGGCGCGTCGTTCTTGAGTATCGTATCTTTTCAATGGATGTCTCCATTGATGCGGGTGAGTATTTCAACCCTTGATAGATGAATCTCGGCGCGGGTGTTTCATGATGAGCATTGCTAACTGAATACTCACAATAAAAGGTAGGATATCTGCGACCGCTTGACTTACAAGATATCTGGACGGTCAATCCAGATCGCACCGTCGACGTGCTAGCAGAACGGTTGGATGCGGCATTGAAAGACCGCACGGAACGCGGTAGCAAACGTCCACTTGTCCAGGCTTTATACGACACATTCCGATTCGAGTTCCTGCTCGGCGCAATTTGTCAGCTCTTCAGCTCGTTGCTCCAGGTGTTTGCGCCGTATTTAACTCGCTATTTGATCGCCTTCGCTACCGAGGCATATGTCGCCCAGCATAGCGATCTCCCGGCACCGCATATCGGTCGTGGAATGGGATTCGTCGTCGGTATTACGCTAATGCAGGCCTGTCAGAGTTTATGCACGAACCAGTTTTTATACCGAGGTCAAATGGTTGGTGGGCAGATTCGCGCGGTCTTGATATCGCAGATTTTCAATAAGGCGATGAAATTGTCAGGGAGGGCGAAGGCTGGCGGGAAAGCGACCGAGGAAGAAGTCAAGGTACTGGAGGCGTCGAAGGAGGCCCTCATGAAGAATGGTCATAATCAAGAGGAAAAGAAACAACAGGAGGGAAAAGAGCCTCATAAACAGGAGAAAGAGACGAAGAATGCCGGTTCGAACGCAGCAGTTGCAGGAGATGGAACTGGGTGGAACAATGGGCGTATTGTTGCACTGATGAGTATCGATGTTGATCGTATCAATTTGGCATGCGGCATGTTCCATTTGATCTGGACAGCCCCGATCTCAATCATCGTCACTCTGGTGCTGTTATTGGTGAATATTGGATACAGTTGTCTCTCGGGATATGCTCTACTCGTTTTTGGCATGCCATTCCTCACATACGCCGTCCGATTCCTTGTGAAACGTCGTCGAAACATCAACAAGATTACCGATCAGCGAGTCTCACTGACGCAGGAAATTCTCCAAGCAGTCCGGTTCGTCAAATATTTCGGCTGGGAGAGCAGTTTTCTCAATCGACTCAAAGATATTCGCAAAAGAGAGATCCGTTCTATTCAGACTCTTCTTGCTGTGCGTAATGGAATCCTCTGTGTGTCCATGTCAATTCCTATCTTTGCTTCCATGCTGGCATTTATTACCTACGCTCTCTCTAAACATGACCTTCACGCCGCTGAGATCTTCTCCTCGTTGGCACTATTCAATTCCCTGCGAATGCCATTGAACATGCTGCCTTTGGTCATTGGTCAGGTTACCGATGCTTGGACTGCTCTGAATCGTATTCAAGAGTTTCTTCTTGCCGAGGAACAAAAGGAAGATATTGAGAAAGATGAACAGATGGATCATGCTATTGAGATAAACCATGCCTCCTTCACCTGGGAACGTTTGCCAACAGAAGATGGGGACGGTGCAGACAAGTCTAAGAAGCCTACCGGGCCCGATGCCAAATCCGTGGCCCCTCGTAAGGAGGTTGAGGAGCAAGAGAAGGCTGTTTCCTCTGAGCCCTTCAAGCTCAAAGACGTCAGATTTGAAGTCGGGCGCAACGAGCTCATTGCCGTGATTGGAACAGTGGGCTGTGGTAAGAGTTCATTGCTATCTGCCCTTGCAGGCGATATGCGCGTGACAGAGGGCACAGTAAAGATGAGCACGACGAGGTCTTTCTGTCCGCAATACGCTTGGATACAAAACACTTCTGTCCGCAACAATGTTTTATTCGGGAAGGACTACGATGAAACATGGTACAATCAGGTTATCGACGCATGCGCCCTGGCTCCTGACCTAGAGATTCTTCCTAACGGCGATCAAACGGAAATCGGAGAACGAGGTATCACTGTCTCAGGAGGACAGAAGCAGCGTCTTAACATCGCCCGCGCGATATATTTCAACGCCGAGCTAGTTTTGATGGATGACCCTTTGTCCGCGGTTGATGCTCATGTTGGCCGACATATTATGGACAAAGCTATTTGCGGTCTTTTGAAAGATCGATGTAGGATTCTTGCGACTCATCAGCTGCACGTTCTCAATCGCTGCGATCGCATTGTTGTTATGGATGAAGGGCGTATTGATGCGATTGATACTTTTGAGAATCTCATGCATGATAACGAGCTGTTTAAACGTCTTATGTCTACATCGCGCCAAGAGGATTCGAACGAAGACGAGGAAGATGCGGAAGAAGGCGATGAGATTAAGAAACCAGATGAGGTCGAGACTGCTCCTAAGAAGGCTCCCACCAAGCCCACTGCCGCTTTGATGCAGCAGGAGGAGAAGGCTACAGCCTCAGTTGGATGGAGCGTTTGGAAAGCATACATTCGTGCTTCTGGTAGCTACTTCAACGCTTTTGTTGTGTTCATTTTACTTGGACTTACCAACGTCGCCAACATTTGGACAAGCCTGTGGCTTTCTTACTGGACCTCTGATAAATATCCCGGTATGTCGACAGGCGAGTATATTGGAATTTATGCCGCTCTGGGTGCAAGTGTTGTATTGTGCATGTTTTCATTTTCGACATATATGACGACGTGTGGAACAAATGCAAGTCGAACCATGCTTCAACGTGCGATGACTCGAGTCTTGCGTGCCCCAATGTCCTTTTTCGATACTACTCCTCTGGGACGAATCACCAATCGTTTCTCGAAGGATATTCAGGTCATGGACAATGAATTGTCGGACGCAATGAGAATCTACGCATTGACAATGACGATGATTATTTCCGTCATGATTCTCATCATTGTATTCTTTTATTACTTCGTTATTGCTCTGGTCCCCCTCTTTATCTTATTCCTCCTCGCCTCCAACTACTACCGAGCCTCAGCCCGCGAGATGAAGCGACACGAAGCAGTTCTCCGATCCATGGTCTACGCCCGGTTCGGCGAAGCTATCACTGGAACCGCCTGTATCCGCGCATATGGAGTCGAAAGTCAATTTCGTCGCAGTATTCGCAGTTCAATTGATACTATGAACGGAGCTTACTTCCTGACATTCTCCAATCAGCGCTGGCTGAGTGTCCGCTTAGATGCTGTGGCTACTACTCTGGTATTCGTTATCGGTGTTTTAGTCGTGACATCTCGGTTCAATGTCTCCCCTAGTATTTCGGGTCTAGTGCTATCGTACATTCTTGCCATTGCTCAGATGCTTCAGTTCACGGTGCGACAGCTTGCAGAGGTCGAGAACAATATGAACGCCACCGAGCGTGTGCATTATTACGGAACAGAGCTGGAGGAAGAAGCGCCTCTGCATCTTACCGAAGTATCGTCCAGCTGGCCCGAGAAAGGTCGCATTGTGTTCGACGACGCGAAGATGCGTTACCGAGATGGGTTGCCACTCGTACTTAAGGGTCTCACTATGGACGTGAGGGGTGGTGAACGCATTGGTATTGTCGGTAGAACAGGCGCAGGCAAATCAAGTATTATGTCTGCATTGTTCCGACTGACAGAGCTATCTGGCGGCACGATTCACATCGACGATATAGATATTTCTACAGTCGGTCTTCACGACCTTCGATCTCGTCTAGCGATTATCCCACAAGACCCGGCTCTCTTCCGGGGCACCATCCGTTCCAACCTTGATCCATTCGATGAACATTCCGATCTGGAACTGTGGTCCGCACTGCGAAAAGCATATCTCATCAGCGATAACACTCACAGTCCTGAACTAGACGGTTTGCACAGCGAACCTGGTACAGGTTCTACGACTCCGGTCATGGGTAGCGACACCAAGCCTCGGCCCACAAACCGTCTCACCCTCGAGTCAGCAGTCGATGAGGAAGGCCTGAATTTCTCCCTTGGTCAGCGCCAGCTGATGGCACTTGCTCGAGCATTGGTTCGCGATGCACGCATCATCGTGTGTGACGAAGCTACGTCTTCCGTTGACTTTGAAACGGACCAGAAGATTCAGCGGACGATGGCACAGGGATTCCAGGGTAAGACTCTGCTCTGTATTGCGCATCGTTTACGTACGATCATTCATTATGATCGTATTTGCGTGATGGATCAAGGACAGATTGCGGAGATGGATAGTCCTGTTTCGTTGTGGGATAATCCCGATGGGATCTTCCGCGCGATGTGTGAGCGCAGTGGGATTACGAGGGAAGATATTTTGACAGAACAGTGAAGGAGAAATGTTACCTCCAATGGTTGAACAGAAAGAAGGGTAAAAACAAAAGAAGGATTAAATTGTTTGAAGTATATTTATACGATTAATGCCTGGACATACTCATGAGACATACAATGACTCTATACAATAATCAATCAAAATAATATCACCATTCACATTCAACCTTTCATTATATATGAACTAGATCGAACCTTAGGTCTTAACTTGGAAGTTTATACACCTCATTTCCCCTTATCCAATTCACAAACAAGTTCCATGCCCAAATTCCTCATCATCCCTTCAATCCCAGCATCCTTCCACCCAGCAACATCTCTCTCATCCAACTCAACCCTCTCCTCCTCCTCAGAAAGACTTCCAACAGGTAATCCCGTAAATTTAACTGCCAAGCCCGGCGCAGTCCCAACAACATCCATCCTGAGCCCCGTAAGAATCCCCCGTAAATGATCCGCCGCTTTCACACCCCCACGCGATCCATACGTAACTATTCCGGCAGGTTTACCCTTCCATTCATGAAAAAGGTAATCGAGAGCATTTTTCAAACTTGCCGGGATACTCCAGTTATATTGCGGCGTGACGAAGATAAAAGCATCGTATTTTCGTACGGTGGTCGACCAGTTCTTTGTGTGTGGTTTGCTGTAGTGTGGTGTTGGATTATCTGGTGGGAGACTTGCTGGAATGACGGATTCATCGTAGAGGGGGAGAGATTGCTTTGATAGATCTAGGATTTCGAATATCACATGTTTGGGATCTGTGTCTGTGATTTCGTCTGGTGATTGTGATTGTGAGCTGTTGGATGATATGGTTAATTGGTGGTTTGTCGGGATCATCGGGTCCTTCATGAGGACGTCATAGACGTAGTGGGTGATTGTTGGATTGAGGCGAGGACGACGAGTACTGCTGGTGATTATTGCGATACGTTTGGGTGGCATTTTGAAGGTTAAAGATTATCACTTGAGATGTGTGAATTATTTTTGAGGGGAGATGAGAATGGTTAAATAGTTTGAGGGAATTTGATGTTTCTAGGAGCCTCTGGAGCCTCCGATCTGATGATCCGCGGATCCGCGGAGGTGAAGTGGAGCATTCAGCAGGGAGAAGCAGATCAGGATATCTCGATTTATTTCGAGAAGTACCACCACCAGGGATATTCAAGACTGGTGACAGTTGATCACCGATTCGTAGAAGTACTATATTGAACTCAACCAGAAATTTGAGAATTATAAAAAAGGTAGATCAATCTATTAAAGATTTCCATTGACAGGCAGAGTATAAAATTTGCTGCCTCAGGCACTAAGTTGTTGTCTTCAAGAATACCTAATAGATATTTCACAACAACTCACAGCAGCCAGGACCATGTACGTGTAATTCGACGGTCTGATCAAAATTAATTGGAAGGCACCATTGACAAGAGTGGTCAGTGACTTGTCAGTGCATGATGACTGCACGTTTACAGAGCAACCAAAAGCTTCCGTACATCCTGGTATGTCTCCGCGCGCGTATACAATAAGTCTCTGTCGTTTGATTCTTTTTTTAATTCATACACTTAAATGTTTGGTAATATCGCCCTCGTTTATCCATTGGAGATATAATTCCTCGGGCCTTCTCAACTATGTCTTCTGTCCATCCAAAAACAGATTTCGATCTCCAGGATTCCGAACTACCGTCTACTGAGGGACATGACGCGCCTGCAATATCCTCATGGAAGTACTGGGTGCTCTTTGGTACTCTTTGTCTTAGCGGATTCGCTGTGACGATGGAGGGTAGTATTGTGGTCACTGCCTTACCCACCATAGCCCGAGAACTGCATACCACCGAGTATGTATGGGTGACTAACTGTTATACCCTCGCTTCCACCATTTTCCAGCCTTTAGTCGGATGGATGGCTGAGATTTTCGGGCGTAAGCCGATCATGCTTGGTAGCGTCCTTGTATTCGGTGTGGGCAGTGCCATGGCAAGGGCGGCGCTTTCGTTCGGCATCATTCTGTCGGAGAATGATGAGCAGAGGAACGACGTAGATATCGAGAAAACGGGACCAGGAGCCTAGATACGCTTCATGTGAGCGTCCATGCTCTCTTCATTATTGTATCTTTAGGCTGAGGTGCAGGTTGTATTTTGCTAGAAACTCTCCGATGAAAAGTTTCTCCACTCTTGGATGAGCGTAAGCAAATCCTGTCTGCGCTTTATTCTTGTTTATATCAATCCAGAGATTCAGGTATAGGGTACGTTACTGAGCTTCTCAGGATCACTGTTCACATGATAACGGTGCCACCATACCCTGGGCGACTGTAAAATACTGGCTCTACTTTCTACATAGCTATCTTACTCGCAAAAGTACCAATGTCAACAGATCAATTTCCCCAAAGTATTATCTAAAAGATCTGAAAAAAGTATAGAAACCATCCTAGGTACAACTTGGACTTCCTCCATCACACCAGGTAGTTCCTGAGCAGCATCTAAATGAAGAAATTCTGTTTCTCCACTCTGTAAATCCTGTCTTACATACTCCGGCGAAATCAACAAGATGAGTTCCAGCAGCACCCGTTTCTGTCTTTGTGTGATGCCCAGAACAACCATAATCACTATTTCGAGTATCAATCAACAGTTATTCCAGGTAAATAGGAGCCAAACTTACGCCCAGAAAACACAAATAGCATCCCAAATCCAAGCTCTATCCACCCTGTCATTCCAAGGATTTGCCGTATCTAGGTCATTCATATTATCTATAGATGTAAATCAGATGTTGGAATCATTCTTCAAGGCGGTCCAGACGTACAACAAAAATTGTCTTTCATGTTTGTCAGTTTTTCACTATACTCTGGGGTTTGAGCGCTGTAATCCTGGAACTGGATCGACCATGCTTCGGCAGAATGTACTGAAATAACACTCGCAACAGCGAAGGCAGTAATTGGATTGAACCTCATCGTGATAGATTTTGGTCTGTTGAGGCTGAGGTAAAATTAGGATGAAGTTGAAGGGAATAACCTTTTCCAGTAAGCAAGTTTACACTGTATTTATAGTTAATATTTCACTGGCAACCCCATCCAGCACGGAGGCATCTTCAAAAGAGGCTTGCTCAATTTACGCAGCTTACGGCCAGCATATCAAACTGCATTTCAGCTCAAAGCCCTATTCACAGAGTCAGGATCGCGTTATGCCTGTAGAATCTCTCTCGAGATCTCCTCGACTAACATGCTCCCTACCGCCAAGGCCTTAGCGTATCTTATTTATTCACCAGCCTGCATTAAATTGAGGGGGTTAGTACAGAATCTGAGGTCAGAGTGAGCGAAGCACACTGATTGCATAATGATATGGATCCCTCAGGACGATCGGAGGCGTTCTTATTTCTATTCAGGGACAAAAGCTGCGAGGGGGTGAGCACTAAACGGAAAGGAGGCGCCATGCGCTGCCAGACATTACAGTAGACGGTATACTTATATTCAATGTAGGAACTATCTATATAGCGTTGAAACGGGGATGAATTCTCAAGACAGCACGGTCATTACATGTGACTCGAATAGGGCATGGGTAGAGAGAAAGGATCTAGGGGTTGGCATGGAAGAAGAGAAATGATCTGAATTGCTCTCTAGAATCAACAACGTGGCTTTTATACCAAGCTTGCTTACAGTGTCACACTATCTCATAGATCACATGTCCCCCACTGCAATATGCAGTGCATATACTACGGAGTAACTAGTTACTGGTACTCTACCAAATGGATCAATCATTCAAGCGCCGTCTGCAATTAGATTTGCTTATTGTTTGACTGCCAGTTACTAACGGTAGGATTTCCAAATTCCGTTTTTACTACACTGACAATTATCTTCATACTATAATTGAAATGATTAAAGAGTGGATTCTCTTGATAGTGTGCCAGATCGAACTTGGAACCCACTTCTACCCCTGGAACGAGCTATGATAGTATTATTGAAGAGAATCATTGATATAGAGAGATAGAGGCCACCTTTTTTCGCAAAATCCTAGCCTTCACATCATTTTTCCTTTGTGCTTTGAAGCTATATGACTACCAAAGCGCCTGATTCAGACCGCCGATAACTAATTATTAGACGTCACCATAGGTTCTTACTATGGGACATTTGAGATTCTAACGAGTCGGAGTTTATAACAGGCCACCATGAGACCACTATGAGACGATCAGAATTGGATGCACGTCTTGGCTGTTCCCAGTCAATCGGGAATGTAATGGTTCGATGTTGAAGTTGAACGTTGACCCGCAAAAGACGATGTCATGCGGTGGACCTGCTCAAAAAGCATGTGATACGCAGCGCCCCCGGCCGCGTGGAGAACAACACTTTCAACCACCACAACCACAACCACGAACCTCCCACTATCTTCTCCCATCTGACTTGTCCCTAACTCAAAGAGATATCTTGAACTATCTGCCGCAATCACTCTTTCACTCCTTCGGCTACAACCTCATTTTCGGCATGCTTTATCCGTCGTCCTAGGAATGGCGATATGAGTTCTTCGCGGGGCCACGAAGAGACGGTCGTTCGCAGTACTACACCTGCATCCTCTGATGCAATGCCTGAAGATTTGCGACAATTCACTCGCTCTCCACATCCATATCATCGAAGCAGACAGCCACTATCACGATCCCCTTCCGAACAGGGCGACTCACTCCAGCCCCCATCTTACTCCAAGTCGTCACGGACGCCAAGTGACAGCGGAACGGAAGCGGACGATGAGAGCACGGGTATATTAAGAGGCTTGCCAGCGCCACCGCTGCGTCCTCGAAAGGGACTGCGCTCTGGCGCAAGTGATAATGTTGATGGTGATGCGTGGTTACCTCGTCTCAAACCATGGCCGTCCTTTGTACGGCAAGTCTCGCGCGGTTCGCGGAGGAGCTCCGAAGAAGCGGCGGAAGAAGAGGCTCTTGAAACAGAACGGCTAAGACAGAAAAGACGGGTAGAGGTTTTGCGGCGACTCATGGAGACTGCCTTGCTCTTATCGGTGGGGGTCGTCGTTTTGCTGCAAAGAGATGCACGTTCTTTGGCTTGGGCATGGAAAAAAGGTAACTAAGGATGATCGCAATAATTGGTATAGCCGATCGAGATAGGTTGCTAATTTTCTATCTCTTAGAACTGATTACTCACGCCATCCTACTAGTAGGATTATACGGCTTCTATCCTATATTCCTCCGCATCTCGATACGTCAAAGATGGCGCTCATGGGCTTCGAAACGTCCCTTCTTCTCCATACCAACAAGCTTTGACCCGGCGCCACTTCTGTACCCAATATTCATACCGATCTTTGTCTCAATATCCCTTACGAATCACAACAATCCGGCGCTGATCATGCCGAATATTATTCTGAGTCTTGCTTCTCTTCCAGCACCCGTGATTCCACTGCATGGCTGGATCAATGGTGTTAGCATTCCTCACTGGGTAGTAGCAATGATCCCAGTACTCATCTCAGAGCATTTCACTCTCGACCACCATGTTCCTAAACCGCTCATTCTTCGAGGACATGAAGCGGAATCTTTGCTTCTTCTCTTTCCTTTGCATCAAGCGTTGATACCCACATTAGACTTTTTGTTGACGACAAGCATTCTCCCTGCGGAACTACAGCTTTTGACGACAGCTCTGATAAATTTGTTTCTTTTTGCTTCATCTCCCCAGGCAGAAATTTTGAAGGCACTGCTATGGCTTGGTGGAATGTGTGTCTTTATCTCGTGCCGACATATCCTGCACTGGGAGGTTACTTTAGCTCGAATTCCCAGCTGGAAATTCCGCCGTTCGCCTGGTAAATCCCAATCGCCACGGAAGCTACTGAATCTTATGGACCACCGACTCTGTCAGAAGTTGAGTGGAACCGGTTTCTCCGATGAGCCTTCGTCGGACAGCGATGGCCCTGGCAGTGTTCGCAGACCACGAAAAGCGAAGACGATGCAAGAGGTCCGTGAGCCAAACCCGCCGGCTCCAAGCTCTGCAATTGGCAATGTGAGTGCCGAGGAGGTCTTTGAGCGGCATAGCCGTACTGGACGCGCTCGGCGCCATACCATCTCGACCTTTGAAGACGCAGTTCAAGAGGAGCGAATCCGCACTACCCCGGGTGGCCGACGCAAGAAGCTCATGGGCCCTGGACTCACCTCATTCTTAACATTGACCGCAGCCCAAGCCCAGGTCCGCAAGTGGCTTTACGCTGGATATGTCTACATAATATCTGCGATTATCATCCTCGGGCCCATCAGGAGATACATTGCCGAGCGAGCTCTCGGCGGACAAGATCCTTTCGGATGGGCGATTGGGTACTTATTTGGTAATATCACCACCGTGCGATTCTGGGTCCTCATGACCAATTTGGAATATTGGATCCAACTGCCACCTCGCCCCGAGGCTGCTTTGGAGACAGACTCCTGCTGGCTTGGATGGGTGGAACATCTCCGACAGACGACCTTTGGCCCGGCCAATACTCGCCTTCTCTTAATGGCATACTGCTTAGCCGTGATTGTGACTGGATTAGCCGTAGTTTTCCAGCTTAGCATTGTGGCGGAGGTCGACACACGACGCAAAGTGTTCCACGGGATGATGGTGTTGATGTTCTTGCCTACGGTGTTTGTGGACCCTGCATTCTGCGCTCTGGCTTTGGCCCTGGTGTTATCGATCTTCCTTCTGTTGGATCTATTCCGCGCCTCACAATTACCTCCTATTTCACGACCATTAACATATTTCCTCGCTCCCTATGTGGACGGTCGGGATCATCGCGGTCCAGTCATCGTCTCGCACATTTTCCTTCTCATTGGATGTTCGATTCCGCTCTGGCTGTCACTGGCCGATGTCGCACGTGTTGGAGAAGGTGCCTGGGCTGGATGGGAGGTATCAGCTCGAGACGTCAGTATGGTTAGCGGGGTGATTTGTGTGGGGATGGGCGATGCGGCGGCATCTTTAGTGGGGCGCCGATATGGGCGGCTGAAATGGTTCTGGGGAGGAGGCAAATCTCTTGAGGGCAGTGTTGCCTTTGTGATAGCGGTATCGGTGGGATTGGTGATGGTTCGTGCCTGGCTGATAGTAGGTGGATGGCCTATGGCGGACACCGAATCAGCCTTGTTACCAACGTCAACGGGCCAGTTCTGCGCCGAGTGGGCGTGGATTTGCTGCAAGGCAGTCTTGGCAGCAAGTGGAACTAGCGCAACCGAGGCGATCCTCACTGGCTGCAATGATAACGTGGTGGTGCCTGTGGTGTTATGGTTGTTGGTGCGAGGACTGGGTGTTTAGGACAGAATGGGATATACTAAGTAACTAGTTGTAAACTACCTTGCTGTTATCTTTGACCCTGTATGTTATGTACATAAATCAATGGCTCTATAGAAGAATCATGTCCTACTGTCTACTCCGCTAGGTACATCCTCTTCCATAATAAATCCAAGGACATACAAGTACCCCGATAAACTACTCCGCAGATCGGCCTTATCTAATCACTTATCTAATCCGCAGATCCCCATAATCGCTCTGGTTGGATGCCTTCACTTTCTGCAGCTTCGCCCACGGGGTTCTCTTTCTTCCCCTTTTCCCCCTAATTTCTTTCATTCTTCTTTCTCTTCTCTTTCTCTCCTCCATTATCTTGTTCTCTTTCTTCTCCACCATTCCCTTTGATTCTCGATTTCCATCTCCATATCATCCCCACTGATCAGATCCGATCTGTCATCTCCCCGCCCTCCTGACCGCCTGTCACTCGTTATCAGGTCACGCCCCCCTCTCTTCCCCCCAAAAGTGGACTTTCGCCCAAGTCCCTTGGTCCAGTCAAACATCACATCATCCTTCTCTCTCATTAGATCTTTCTCTTCTCCTCTCATACTCCCCCCGATTTCGCCTCTTCCTTGGGTTTGCCCCCTTTTTTTTTATTATACCACTACCTTCCGAGTCGCCCTTTACTTGGCTTGTTCCATCCAACTTCTTTATACATCATCACTTATCTCACCGCTTTCTGAATCATATCGTCGTGTTTTGAAACAAGCTCTCATCTCCCCCAGGCATCTTTTGGTGATCAACGGCATCATCATCACCCTTTATCAACGGCGAACTACCGCGGGGATCATAAATCTTATCCCACCCGGCTCTCTGCACTATTGTTCGCCCTTGGCTGCTTCCATCCCGGCGGTGCTTTGCTCTTTCCCAAGCTTGCCGGCAGTTGCAATCTTTCGGCGTTATAGGCTCCCCTGATGGGCCTCACCTTGCGCCAGTCATCTCTGTTTCTTCTGCGGTAGTCGGGGTCGTCAGGAGCTTGGTTGGACATTGATTTCTTCCCCTTCGCGGGAAGTGCAGTGTGAATTGCGGTGACCATGACCTCACAACATTCTCGGAGGTCACGCGAGACCTCTCATCGGATGACGATTGGTCGCTACACTCGCCTGGAGGAGATTGGGCGTGGAAGCTTCGCAACGGTCTATCAGGGTATGCATAATGTGAGTCGCACCGTCAATTTTTGAGCTCAAACATGTTGCGACGGTTTCTGTCGGACCACTTTGAAATCTGTGCTAACCTCTTTCTTCACCTTACTAGCGTACCAGGACCTTTGTGGCGATCAAGTCTGTCAACTTATCGAAACTCAACAAGAAGTTGAAAGATAACCTTTCCTCCGAAATCGACATTCTCAAAGGTCTCCAACATCCGCACATCGTCGCCCTCATCGACTGCCATGAATCCACACAACATATTCACCTGATCATGGAATATTGTGCATTGGGGGATCTATCACAATTTATCAAGAAGAGAGAGAGTCTTTGGGAACATTCACAGACCCGGGAAATGATCAAAAAGTACCCAAACGCACCCGGTGGAGCTCTGAATGAAGTCGTGGTCCGACATTTCCTCAAGCAACTTGCCAGTGCTCTCAAGTTCTTACGGGACCGAAATCTTATCCATCGAGATATCAAACCTCAGAACCTTCTACTATGTCCTGCTCCCGTCGCCTACCGAGAGGGAAAAGCGAACATCATTCCATACAAGGGCAGTGACAACTCTTACGACCCAACAACAGGGCTGGAAACGATGCCTATGCTTAAGATTGCGGATTTTGGCTTTGCACGATCTCTGCCTGCGACGTCTTTGGCGGAGACCCTGTGTGGATCGCCACTTTATATGGCACCTGAGATCTTGAGATATGAGAAATATGATGCCAAGGCTGATCTATGGTCGGTCGGCACTGTGCTGTACGAAATGGTAGTAGGACGCCCTCCATTCCGTGCGACAAATCACGTCGAGCTGCTTCGCAAGATCGAAAAGGGAGAGGACCGCATTCGTTTCCCAGAGGAGAATACCGCCTCAGCTGATATCAAGAGCTTAATCCGTGGTCTTCTTAAACGCAATCCCGTGGAAAGACTGAATTTCCCGGAATTTTTCAAGAGCAGAGTCATCACAGATACCATCCCTGGTCTTTCCCCAGAGGACCAGCCACGGCGATCATCTGCCAATCCCACTCATGTCCCGGGTCCTTCCCGAGCCAACTCACGACCAGATATACCAGCTTCCATCGAAGTGAAGACCTCAGATTCTCCTTATCCTGACGAACCAGAAGAAACATTTACCTACCCGGCATCACACAGACCACAATCTAGCCAAGAACCTGAAATTCCGCCCACTGCTTCACCCATGCGTCGCGTGGGAAGTGGAGACAGGCCTACATCTGGGAATGCCAATTACCAAGCCCGAGGTACACCTCCACATCGACCAAGTCCTATCTCACACGTCACTGCGCCGGGCCGACAAGAGCTCGTGGACCGGAATGCAGCGGCCACTATGGAGCGACAGAGATCTCAAAATAAATACTCAGGGCCAACTAAGACGACTGAAGATGCTCATGCACTAGAGGAGCGCGATCGGGCGGCCCAGGAAGTAGCGTTTGAACGAGATTATGTTGTGGTCGAGAAACGAGCAGTCGAGGTCAACGCATTTGCGGATGAGCTAGCCCATAGCCCCCGCATCCAAGGAGGAATGCCTCGAACTCAAGCTGGAAATATTCCTCGCCGCGCAACAACACAGGCTCTGCCCACAACTTCATCAACATCTCCTCATGGCCCCAATTCCAAAGCTATGCAAATTGTTTCTGGTCGATCCCGAGCAGATTCAACCCATGCACGCCAACATTCCTATGAGAGACGATACGGACAGAGTCCATCCTCAGCGACATCAGCGATATCGAAAGCCCTCAACATGGCCAGTGGCCGGTTGTTCGGAATGGGGTTTTCGCCTCCGTTAGCTGTCACCAAAGGAGGGCGATCACCACCTCTAGCTTATAATCCATTCCCAACCTATCCCACTGGACAAGCCAATTTGATGATTACTGGCGATGGGGCTAAGCCAAATATGACTCTCGATGAGGACTACAAGACAGTACAGACCATTGAAGAATGCGCCACGCGGAGTGACGTTGTTTACGGCTTTGCGGAAGTGAAGTACAAGCAACTTATCCCCTTGGCACCTTCAGCGCAAGGAGATCCATCTGCAAACGCCGAATGTAGCGAGGGTGGCGATGATGGACTGACAGTGGATGCTATTGTGACTCTCTCCGAAGAAGCACTGGTTCTCTACGTGAAGGCTTTGTCATTGCTTGCCAAGTCGATGGATATCGCAGGCTCTTGGTGGTCCCGCAAGAATCGAGAAGATACGTACGGAGACTCTGGCAGCCGCGGAGATGGTACCACAGCACTTGCTGGTACTCGCATTAACAACGTGGTTCAGTGGGTCCGAAGCCGATTTAACGAAGTTCTGGAAAAGGCTGAGTTCGTGCGGCTGAGACTCATCGAGAGCCAGAAACGACTACCCCTGGACCACCCAGGCCACCCAAACAACCATTCGATTGGGTCCACTGCCAACTCCAGCGGGTCAGCGGATGTAGTTGTCAGCCCCGGCGTCACGGCGGAGAAGTTAATGTACGACCGTGCATTAGAGATGAGCCGGACTGCTGCTATCAATGAGCTGACTAGTGAAGATCTCGCTGGCTGCGAGATCGCCTACGTCACTGCCATCCGTATGCTGGAGGCTGTCCTTGAGGACGATGGACTGCGACCATCAACGGGAAGTGCATCCCAAAGAAGTGAAAGCTCACCTCTGGATTCGTTACAGGGGGAGGACAGGCAAGTCGTGGTCAAGAGTAAGTTTGCGCCCTCTCCTAACTTCCACAATAAAAGCAAGTTGCTGACATTATTTCAATCAGTGGTTTCCAGCATGCGCACTCGCCTTGGTGCTCTTCGCAAGAAGCTAGCCATTCTTTCCAAACGTTCGTCAGCACCAACTCCTACAATGGGAAGTGCCGGTCGAATGCCCTCCTCCAATTTGGTGCCCGTCTCACAAGCAACCCCACCCCGTTAAACCTGCTGTATATTTATTTACCTAGGTGCTATCAACGAGAGGTTCTCCATGAATTAGGTGGCCCGGTTCTCTCCTTTTGGAGCCATAACCACACAGCCCGTGTCACCGTTTGAATCGTGCCTTATTATCCTTCGATGTCTTGGTCCAGCTTCGGTCCAATCTTACCTATCTCTCGATATCAGAGAGACTAATCTTCATGTTTATGATTTTACTTGTCCAAATTTGTTGGCTTGCCATATATCCTCCAGATCGAAGGGAGAAGGAGTTATTTTGGTCTTTTATTTTTACTTCCATCTCATCTTTTTGTTTGTCCCCAGTCGGCGTTTTACTTGAGGCTACACAGACTGGCACTTTGGTTCTAACTGGTTTTTATAATACGTGATTTGCCCACGGCACTGCGCTAAGTCGCATGCACAAGGCTAAGGAGTTTGGGATAGGCTGATCAGATCGATTCAGATAGGATGGGATGGGATGGACTGGTGATTTGATTCACATATGCAAATATTTAGATGAATTCATTCTGAAGCTTGCACTTGTCTCTATTCATCTTAAATCTTGTACTGCAATATGCAATCTCGGTGAAATGCTAGAACCTCTGGTGACTATCTAGCCAGTACTTCACAAAGTGCGCACTTCGTGAAGTACAGGTGTCAACTTGAGAAGTCAATGGCTAAGTCTGAGCGGCACAAGCCTAACACTCATTCACATCACAATCTGATGCACCGGAACATCCAAGCTCGCAGAAAGCCTCAGAGACGTGACCGGCCGGGGTACCAGCGAAAATCCGACAGCCTTCTTTGCAGACTAGTTCTGCGTTCTAAAGTATTCATCAGTAAATAGTGTGACTGCAGCATACTAATAGGGGAAAACTCACGCAATTGCATCTTTTCTGAAGACCTGCCCCGGTCGAAGTCTCACTAGTAGGAGTACTAGTAACCGGGGAAGCAATGCCCAAAGAGGCGAGTGCTAGAATTGCGAGAGTGAGGAACTTCATTTTGAGGGTGGTCAATTTATAACAAATGGACCCAGTTTCCAGTTATGAAGATACTGGAGCTGATGAATCAAAGCTGCTTGATTGATATTTTGCAATCAACAATCATTCTGCTGTCTTTTATATACTTCAAATTTGCATCCCGGCTAAGATATTGCACATATTTACTAGTAGCATCTTGAATGCATGATGGACATGGGATCAATATTCGGTGTGGAAAAATAGTGATAAGAGAGTAAGCCTGAAGCCTTTTTGTCTGGATTTTGCGTAGCACTCGGGTTGGAGGTTTGTTCACAATTGGGGGCCGTGATACCCTTTTATACGTGATACTGGGTGAAACTAGAAGCTTGCGAGATACTGTCCAGATGAAAAATCCTTGTCAGCTCACGAAATATGTTTATTTCTAGTATTAATAGTACAGGTTGAAGAGAATGGATCGCATGGACCCCGGTAATGCAGTAGCATGTGTTTGTCGTACAGGATTGTGCACCATTTATCTTCCTGGCTGTCGGAATATTGATAATATCTATCATTAGTAGCATGAAATCTACTCTATAGATGTTTCTCACCTTGGTCTGTCTTTCAATGTCAGGATTCGACAAATTACTGGTTTAGGAGCGGTATAGATAGAACTCGTCATGTAGTTAGTTCACGACGAGGAATGACGCACTCGGGATTCTGCAGTCAAAGAGTGATAGTTTGAAATAGGCCGAGAGATGCTACTGGTTTGATGGAATCATCTTGAAGTTGGAGATACCTGGGTTGAGGTTAAGATGTTCGTTGGCCGTTGAGTGAATAGTATTATTACTAGGACGAGTGCGTACCAGAATGTGAGATGAACACACTTCCAGATTGAATGTTCATATAGCAAGAATACAGCTTCAAAGAAAAAATGCCCAGAGGATACTTAGTCTACTTTGTATACTTGGCAGTACCATGGAGCAAGATGGCGTGCTCGAGATGCTATCTTGTTGATGAAGATGTTGCGGTTTTTAACGGATGCTGGACCTTGGCAGAGGAAGCCTAAGCCTTGGATGTTCGTGTTGCCTACAATATGGCGTAATATGTCGATATCTACACTCGTTCATGTGGCGACTGGCTACTACTTAAGAGGTAGAATTCTAGCCCGTAGACTAGCACTAGTCAAATAGCTAGTACTAACTAATACAAGCTGCTACCACTATTATCTTAGTATCTCCACAAATTTTCAGCCAAGACTGGACCCTGAATTCCTCATTTGGCACTTTTCCCGATTCTTCGTCGCCGGTGGTGGTTCCGGACTTCTTCGGAAGTTACCGAGTTTTTGATGTCTACTTCGAGAACCGAACGTACGGCATGATGACCATGATCATATTCTATGCTCAGGATGTATTTCAAACTAACTCTCAATCTTCTTTCTCTTTCACTCTTCAATTCTTCTCTTCCAAAAAAAAATCCCCCGCCCCCCACGAAAAATTCCATCGCTTGAAAATCGCCAGATACTTTGTAAACCATACACTACTACTGCACCAACCCGTTATACTAGGACCTCCCTGTATTGTTCGCTAGCACAAAGTCGTATTCTAGAAGGATTTTCTCAGCTGAAAAGGATCCGTGCGGTGACTCGATCATTCGATAAATTTTTCTACTTGCGCATGAGGTAGTATCAAGTAATATTCTGCCCAGCCCCGACTCTTATTGCATCACGTTTAGTGCTAGCACGTCATTTCTATACCGTTGCTAACCGTATTTCATATGGCCAGTTATTCATTATTTATACACAAAAGCATTTTTGAACCCTTTTGAACTTTCTGAATCATAATCTAAACGAAATCCTTGCTTGCTGTCATCAAGATGGCCAATTCAGCGGATTCCGTTGAGATTGAGACAGGTATCACGAAGTCACCGATCACAGATGCCAAAACTACCGAAGAAGCTCGACCCGCAGATGGAATTACTGGACTGTGTATGCAATACCTCAAAATTTTCCCCGTTACAAAGACTTTCGAGCCTAACTATCCACAGACGAAGGAAATGTCTTTGAAACTTCTCCAGACAACCGCCGACAGATCGGCGTGCTCAGTGCAGCTGCCCTGATCTTTAACCGTGTTGTCGGAACCGGTATCTTCGCTACCCCAAGTACAATCTTGGACTTGGCTGGCAGTGTTGGCCTCGCACTATTCATGTGGGTGATTGGTACAATCATTGCTCTAGCTGGAACAGCAGTCTATTTGGAATGGGGAACTGCCATTCCAAGGTAAGTCATGCCATAAGAATATCAAGGAAATCCTAGCAACAACACTAACTAACTCCTTTCGTAGAAACGGAGGCGAAAAGAATTATCTCGAATACATCTACAAAAAACCCAAATTCCTCGCAACTGCAATGTTCGCCGCATACGCCTTCCTGTTAGGATGGGCCGCAAGCAATAGTGTTGTTTTCGGTCAATATATCCTCAACGCCGCAGAAGTCGAAGTCGGACGATGGAATCAGCGTGGAATTGGACTAGCTTGTTTAACGACGGCTTTTCTAATTCACGCATTTGCATTGAAGTGGGGACTTCGTCTTACCAACTTCCTTGCTGCTATCAAATTGATTGTTATTCTGTTCATTGTTGTCTCTGGATGGGTTGCGCTGGCTGGTCATACTAAGATTGAACCACCGCATAATTTCAAGAATGCATTTCAAGGAACGAAAGGGAGTGGATATAGCATTGTTATGGCGCTTTATAACGTTATCTGGTCATTTATTGGTTACTCTAATGCTAATTATGTAAGTTCATTTAGAAGTAATCGCGGAGATATTGAGCTTGACGATAACTAACCATCACTAGGCCCTGAGCGAGACGAAAAACCCAGCTCGCACTTTGAAACTGGCGGCTCCAACGGCGATTGTTGGCGTGGGAATCCTCTACATGTTCGTCAACATTGCTTACTTCGCTGCTGTTCCGAAGCAAGACATTCTTGACTCTGAAACTCTGGTCGCGGCGGTATTTTTCAAGAATATGTTTGGAAAGCAAGCTGAACGAGCCATGTCGGTGCTCGTGGCACTGTCAGCATTTGGAAACGTGTTATCGGTTCTTTTCTCGCAGGGAAGAAGTAAGTTGTCCTCTGCACATTGCTAGACTGAACACCGTCATTAATTCAAAAATTTCCAGTCGTACAAGAACTAGGCCGTGAGGGTGCCCTTCCATTCTCCAGGATCTGGGCGAGTAATTGGCCTCTGCAATCCCCTGCTGCCGGGTTATTCGAACATTATATTGCCTCGGTTGTGATTATGCTTGCACCACCCCCTGGTGACGCGTATAACTTCCTTCTCAAGTAAGTCAATATTGTACCTTCAACTCGTCTTAAAGCACACCAACTAACATATCAATAGTCTAATTTCATACCCCCTTTCCATCATCAATGTTTTCGTCGGTGGAGGTCTTGTTTACATCTATCTGACCCAGAAAAAGAAATTCCCGAACTGGTCACCTGCAGTCAGAGCTTCACTTCCCGTGGCAGTGTTCTTCACCCTGTCAAACGTTTACCTGGTCATTGCGCCGTATATTCCTCCAACAGACGGCCAGAGCGTGTACAAAAGCCTGCCATATTATTTGCACTGTGTCGTTGCTCTGGGTGTGTTTGCATTGGGGGCAATTTACTACATTGTCTGGGCTGTATTATTGCCTAAATTGGGCGGATATGTCCTGGTCAAAGAGACAGTAGTGGATGCAGATGGATGGTCGCGGAGTGTGTTTACGCGGATTGATAAGAAGATAGGCTCTTCAAGTTAAGTGAATCAAGATACATTTCATGGAGGGGAATGATTATTGCGAATGCATATTTTTGAAGGGTTAATAGTAGTATACTTCTAGGCTAGTACATGGTTGGTTCAGGTATGGCAAGGATTTTGCTCGATACCTGTTTTGGCGTTTAGTGGTAGATTTCAGCGAATATGATTTCAATTGCTCGATTCAATTTATCTCAGCTAGATTGGGCCAGCATTATGATAGGATGAGACTGTAGTGATTAGTTGTTGATCAAAATGTGCTACATGAAGAACATCCACGGGTATGATGGGATGTCTAAACTCCTGTAGACATCATTATATTAAGAATTAGAGTATAAATTGAGCAGAGAATATTGCCATAAAATAGTAAAGCCCCTAGAGATATTATATTTACAGAATTCTAGCACAAGGCCTGCATAGTAGTTCAGATAAATGAGATTGAAATTATTGATATTGCTTTCGCAATTTGTTCCTCGAAAAGGCGATCTAGTAAACTCAACCTCCGTGAGAAATAGAAAATCCTCTAAAAGCATTTCCAGGAAGATCGAGCCGGCCTGAATCCGGGCAAGCATTTTCGTATCGTTCCATAAAATCCATCTCATTGAACTTATCTTGCAAATCTCGTTTCTCCAGGATAAACTTTGATGCCTCACAATAGGCGTCCTTGAAGCCCCCGAAGTATCCAGGCCGCCGAGAGATAGGTGGAATGATGAGTTTGTTCTTCTCTGAAAGCATGGCATTAATGTAAACATCGTACACCTCGAGACATGCATCGTCTTCCAGGTTCACCTGTGTGCATTCGCCGAAGTCTATGAAGTATAGCCCAGCAAGACGACGTTGACAACTGTGACTAGCGTCCTCTCTCCCCATATTGCGTGTTCCAAGGACAAATTTAACACCTCTGCCGTCAATGCCAGCACCCCAGTGTAAAATTGCATAAGCCCTGCCTAAGTCGACTGAAAGCTCAAGCATTTCCATTCCCACTTTGCGGAGCCATTCGAAAGGAAGATGAAAATCGGGATACTCGGTAATATCACCATCATCATTGCCTAGGTATGGATGCACCAGGCAGTGTTTGTTGTCAGGATCATTGACAAGAGTGTTGACTTGGCTACTTGTGAGCTTTCCCCGGCCATAGGCATAAGCAAACAATGCTTTCCGTGTGACTTTGGTCACAGGGAGAATATGTTCCATCAAGATAGCGTTTCCTCTGGTGCGATATTCTGGAGGCATTTTGGGCAAGACATTGTTCCAGAATCGCGTGTCTGTCTCAGAGACATATCCAAGCGGCGTAGAAACTCGAACATTGGTTTTCACAGCTCTTCGAAAACGAATGAATGCAGCAGCAGCTGGAAGGAGATTGTCAAAATACTCCCGGTGAATCGTGAACTCAGAGCTTTTTGCTACCCACGTCGGGTTTTCCTTCTTGATGACATATGGTTTACCGACGTGCTCGAAAACAATTCCTTGTCGGCCACTGCTGATCTTCTTCACGTGTTGGAGATCAGGTTGAGAGACAGCCGCCTTTTCCAGGAGAGCAAAGGATGAATGAATATGCACGATATCTTTTGGGTGGAGGGTAAACGAGAGAGTCATGAAGTCGGACATATCATCGAAGTCTGACGCGGTCCAGGACAAACCATCATTTTCGGCTCCAGGGTCTCTGTAAACATAATGGCCATTGCCATTGCCGTTCAACTCAGCCATCTCGATTATGATGCTATGAGGATCAGGCGAATGAAAATGATAGAGAGTGGAAGTGGTCAAATCTTGTTGAGCCGAGGTGAGTGTCGGAACAAATGAAGAAGAAGAGAAGAAAGTTGTAAAATGAAAGGTTGAAAAGAAGGGGAGGAAGAGAAGTGAAGTGAAGGGAAGAAGGAAGGAGTAAGCACTCAGCGGAAGTACGGAGACACCAACAACACCAACATAAACAGTATAAATACTATATGATTTTATATTAGATGAGTACCGTGATTCTTAATATATAAAAATGGTTCCTTTCAGGTGATATCTGCTGCTTCCAGTATACTTTCAATGTGAAGCTTAAGTCGAGGCAATTCGGATATTCATGGACAAAGACACCCGATGTCTCTAGTATACCACCCGTAGGGATACCAATATTCTATTTGTCAGCTTATACAACACTGAAAGGTCGAAGAATACTTTCCTATACAAGAGGGCCAGCAATCGGCAATTCTTAGACTTCAAATTGCTGTTGATATCATTTCTTCAGAGTTCGGGGGCTGTGACATAGCCAGAACCAAAAGGTATTCCCTTAGGCAAACAATAGCACACAAGGAGATCTTCGAATAATTTCGAGTGCGCATTTGATAACCTCGCGTAAAACAGTAGAAAACTTGACGAGCCCTTTACAAAAGGGAAGAGGTGCAAGAAGTATCATGGAATAGAATGATTCGCCTAGTAAAGGCCTTTTTTAATGCCAGTCCAGTGCAGCACCCTATTAAGTACATGTCTACTACAGAAGTGTAAGTGTTTTAATTTCGAATATCGAACAAATTAATTATACTAAATGTAAGAGTCTACCAATTCTGAAAAAAAAAAAAAAACATAACAACAGGTCACATCAGACTTGCTGGATGTCCCAGACCTCTTATGGAAGACCATTCAAACAGCAAAGCTATCATGGACCCCTCAAACTGGCTGGTGTATTGTCTTGCAAGAGGAGCAGTGAACACAACAAAGGCGAACAACTACTCCCCAGTCGGCTGCCGTAGAGTCGAGGCATCGCTGGGAGCGACTTGCGTGAGGTGAAGAAGAAAAGAAGAAAGAAAAAGAAAAAGAGACGAAAAAGGATGTGTGGATATCTTCTAAAAGTAGAAGGCGGTGGTAAATAAAGGGGGTGTTATTATTGACCGCTTGATTCTGCCGAGGTCAATTCTCTGCGGACGATTGTTCTTTTCCCCTTAGCATTGTTGTTGCATTTCTTTGATTGATCTATTGATCCTTGTAATTATATTTTAATTGGTCTTTTCATTGACCCTTTCTTCTATTCCATTCTTTGTGTTTCGTTTGATTGCCCTCTTTTTGCAAGGAGTGAGAGGGCTCCGTTGATCTGCCTGATGCGCCGATTCTCCACGCGTGCATTGCTTCAAGCAAAGCCACCGCTTCTCTCCGCCAGATCTCCCCTCCCCCTCTTCCTCTCCGCCCCTCGTTTTTCTTCTTCTTCGACTGCTCTGCCTACTTCGAGACCCCCTCGTCGCCTACGTTCGCCCCTCTCTCAGATTCCCAAGCGTTATTGTTCCTATCGCAGAATGTGCGGTTCTCGACGCGGCGACGTCTCCGGCTCGACCAATGTCCAAGGCCGCGAGGTCTTGCCCACCAACGTCAAGCCGGTGCATTACGATCTCACTCTTGAGCCTAACTTTGAGAAATTCACCTACGATGGATCCGTTGTCATTGAGTATGATCCTCCATAACCCTCCGTTGCAATCGACTGGCATGATGCCGTACTTCTTCCCCCACCTTGTCATCGCTAACCGGTGACGTCTTTTTAAAGCCTTCATGTGAACGAGGACACCGACTTCATCTCCCTCAACTCCAACGAGATCGATATCCACAGTGCCGTTGTCTCCTCCCAAGGCTCCGTCGTCGAGTCCAACCCCGAAATTTCTCTCAACAAAGATGCCCAGACTGCCACCATCAAGTTCAGTCAAGCTCTGGCCGCGGGGTCCGATGCTCAGCTGAAGCTGACTTTCACTGGTATTCTGAATGACAACATGGCCGGTTTCTACCGTTCGTCCTACAAGGAGAATGGTGAGACCAAGTATATCGCGTCCACCCAGATGGAGCCTACCGATGCCCGCCGTGCGTTCCCTTGCTTTGACGAGCCCGCCCTCAAGGCTAAGTTCACGGTGACCCTGGTCGCGGACAAGAGCATGACTTGCTTGAGTAACATGGACGTTGCGAGTGAAACCGATGTTCAGGGTAGCTCCAAGAAGGCCGTCAAATTCAATACCTCCCCGCAGATGTCTACTTACCTGGTTGCTTTCATTGTGGGACACCTCAACTATGTCGAGACCAAGAACTTCCGCGTGCCTATTCGTGTCTACGCCACTCCAGACCAGGACATTGAACACGGCCGTTTCTCCCTAGAACTTGCTGCCAAGACCCTGGCTTTCTACGAGAAGGCATTTGACAGCGACTTCCCCCTGCCGAAGATGGACATGGTGGCAGTGCCCGACTTCAGCGCAGGAGCTATGGAGAACTGGGGTCTGATCACTTACCGAATTGTCGATGTGCTGCTGGATGAGAAGACCAGCGGTGCTTCGCGCAAGGAGCGTATCGCCGAGACTGTCCAACACGAATTGGCTCACCAGTGGTTTGGTAACCTGGTGACCATGGACTTCTGGGATGGTCTGTGGCTTAACGAGGGTTTCGCGACTTGGATGTCTTGGTACTCTTGCAACGTCTTCTACCCGGAGTGGAAGGTCTGGCAGACCTACGTCATCGACAACCTGCAGGGTGCTCTCTCTCTGGATTCCCTTCGCAGCAGTCACCCCATTGAGGTCCCTGTGAAGCGCGCCGACGAGATCAACCAGATCTTCGATGCCATCTCCTACTCTAAGGGATCCTCTGTCCTGCGCATGATCTCTAAGTACCTTGGTGAGGATGTTTTCCTTCAGGGTGTCCGCAATTACATCAAAAAGCACGCCTATGGCAACACTGAGACCGGTGATCTGTGGTCTGCCCTTGCCGACGCAAGTGGTAAGCCCGTTCAGTCGGTGATGGATATCTGGACCAAGAATGTTGGATTCCCCGTTATCGGTGTGACGGAGAACCCCGAATCCTCTTCCATCACTCTCAAGCAGAACCGCTTCCTGCGCACCGGTGATGTCAAGCCGGAGGAGGACAAGGTCCTGTATCCATGCATGCTTGGCCTGCGCACTAAAGATGGTGTCAAGGAGGATACCATGCTGACCGACCGCGAAGCCGAATTCAAGGTCCCCGACCTAGACTTCTTCAAGGTCAATGCTGATCACTCTGGTATCTACCGTACTTCCTATACCCCCGAGCGCCTCACCAAGCTCGGTAAGGCTGCTCGTGATGGTCTGTTGACTGTCGAGGACCGCGCTGGTATGATTGCCGACTCTGGTGCTCTGGCTGCCTCGGGCTACCAGAAAACCTCTGGTATGCTGTCGCTGCTCCAGGGTCTTGACACTGAATCTGAGTTCGTTGTCTGGAACGAAATTCTGACTCGTATTGGTACCCTCCGTGCTGCCTGGATGTTCGAGGACAGCAAGACTAAGGATGCTCTGAAGGCCTTCCAGCGCTCTCTTGTCTCTTCCAAGGCCCACGAGCTTGGATGGGAGTTCTCTGACAACGATGACCACATCCTCCAGCAGTTCAAGGCTCTTATGTTCGGCTCTGCTGGTATGGCTGAGGACCCCGTTGTCATTAAGGCTGCGCAGGATATGTTCGCTCGTTTCGCCGCTGGCGACATCTCCGCCATCCACCCTAACATCCGCGGCAGCGTCTTCACCATTGTTCTGAAGCACGGCGGCGTCAAGGAGTATGAGGTGGTTCTGGACCGTTTCCACAATGCGGCCACTTCTGATGAGAAGACTACTGCGCTCCGCTGCCTGGGTTCCGCTTCGGACCCTGCTCTCATTAAGCGCACCCTCGGTCTGGCTATGGGTGATGAGGTCAAGAACCAGGATATCTACATGCCCCTCGGTGGTCTCCGCAACCACGAGGCCGGTATTGAGGCTCGCTGGGCCTGGCTGAAGGAGAACTGGGAGACCATCTACCAGCGTCTTCCTCCTTCTCTTGGCATGCTTGGAACAGTTGTTCAGCTCACTACTTCCAGCTTCTGTACCGAGGCCCAACTCAAGGATGTTCAGGCTTTCTTCGATTCCAAGGACACCAAAGTGAGACCCGCAGCTATGTCCATTATTCGTATCTCAGTTTGCTAATATATTGTTAGGGCTACGATCGTGCCGTCGAGCAGAGTCTCGATGCTATCCGTGCTAAGGTTAACTGGATCGGCCGTGACCGCAGTGATGTTGAGTCTTGGCTTAGCAAGAACAGCTACCTCCAGAGTAAGCTGTAGATGAAAATCTGGCCAGTGCTCCTTAAAAAATCGGTCGTCAATATCCCCTCAAGAAGACGGGCTCTCTTGGGGCCTGCTACAGTCGCACACGGGTTGTGCCTTTGTTCATTGACACCTCAATCACACTCAACTCAAACATCTTAGACATCATTAACTATCAAAAAAAAGTCAATGCAAAGTAGAGTTAATACTGGGTTCAAAATATGGTTCTTTGATTGAATGTAGTCTATGAATATCGTAGCTGCTCCGCTATCTTGAAACTCTCAATATGGCGGATGGCTACTCTAATCATCTATCGTAATCAACCAACTGCCAGTGTAAGATCATGATATCGAGCTTAAATTTGTATATCCATTGCCAGAGAACTCAGCTTCGTGAATCTATCATTCTTTAAGATACCCTGACACTAGAATCCTTATTCCGGATGTTCATCATCAACTTCTTGAGGGCCATCATAAGGCTTCCCATTAGCATAACACTGAACTTCCGACTGCTCTGGAAGTATGCCATGGAGAATATAATCCTTTGCCAAACGATCCGTACAATCAGATGAGTCCCGTCTAGAGCTATGGCCATAAGCATTGTGTACGATCAATCGGGCATTCTGTCCCATCTCATTTAACAGCCTTCTACCATTCCGCAAAGGTGTTGCGGGATCATACGTCGAGGCGATGAGAAGGGCTGGTGTCTTGAGTGTATGATTTAGATCGCCACGGTATACTTCTGCAGGAGCTTCCCAGTATGTGTTGAAGTGTCGACAGGGAAACACGGCAAAGAAGCGCGAGTTTCCTGCTATCCAGCTTTGGTCGGTCATATCCTTCCATAGTTCGGTCCACCAATCTAGTCCTTCTGGCATAGGTGCGTCGTAGGAATCTGCGCAGATGACGAGCATGTCCAGTTCAGTTGATGATGGTGGGTGAGGGGGTGAGAATTGTTTTGATTGATCACCCCATGATTTATCGAGGAGGTTAGCTGCCAGTGTTGTGTTTCCTGTTTCCAGTTCGTAGAGCATTTGCGCGATACTTGGCCAGGTGTTTGGTCTATACATTGCTGGGTAGATTACGCCCTCGATAAGTGCCGAATACGTGATCAATGATGGTCCACCTGATTCTGTGTATGCGGATCGAGGGCCATTTCGGAGAGAATCGAGAAGATTGGACATACGGAACTTTAGATCATCCAAGGTAATCTCTCCTGTCTTTCTTGGAGGGGGGTTTGCTAATGCACATGCCTCCGGACCAGCTTTGATACACTCACCCAAAAAGCCATCGTTCCAAGCATCCGTGGTGTTATCGAGAGCAGTCCATCCAAATCCTCCCAGTAGTCGATGGTCTTTGACGTATTCCGTTCCATCAAGGATTAAACGACCAGCTCGATCGGGGAACATATTAACATATGTTTGAGCGATCCCAGTTCCATAGCTAACAAAATAACCAGAGACCTCTTCCTCGCCCAGTGCTTTTCGTATCTCATCCAGGTCGCGAGCCACAGATGCAGTGGTAATGAATCGACCAAAATCACCCAATCGTTGTTGACACGCGAAAAGAGTGGCATTGTTCATGGCATCAAGGATGTATGGCTGCGGACTTCGAGACTCCTCTAAATATTGCATTGTAAAAAGAGACCATCGGTCTCGATGCGAGTCTTGCGGATAGCATGCCGCAGAAGGTAAAGAGAGATTAACACCTCGAGGATCCCAGCCTAAGACATCGAATTTTCCATCGCTGAAGCGCATTGTCGTCTCTTCTGCAGTTTCCCAGAGGAAGGTATTGCCGCTTCCACCAGGACCACCTGGTTCGATGATGATTGTGCGCTCACTCTTGAACTCATCAGCAATGCTGGGGGAGAGTTCAAGGTCTTCCTTTCGGGCTAGACCAGCGACCTGGAATTTTGTCACTACAATACGGACAATGCGGTGATCTGAAGTATTGAGGTAGTCGAGGGGGAGGTCTAGATATCCGCATAGATAGATGCCCTGGCCTGTACTACCCCAGCTCCAATGATCTGGGTTAGGGTTAAACAGGGTAGCCCATGACTGTTCAGGGGTTGGATCGGTCAGTGGCGGCGGAATACTGGTATTCGTACAGGGAATGAAATGGAATGGGTCATTTTCCCGTGGAAATGAACCATATGGTGAATCTGAGACCTGAACTTGACAATTATGTTGAAGAGTCGAAGTTGGGAAGATCCAATGGTGCGCCTGGGGAATCCCGCCCAGTCCAAGCAGGCCAATCGCCCCCACACTGGCGATCACCAACCCAAACTTCCTTCCAGACGATCCTCGAGGCTCGAATGGAAAAGTGCTCTGGTGTCTGCGTCTTTTCATGGTGCACTCTTTTGGTCTACGACAGTGATGGAGTAGAGAGAGGGCAAAGGCAGGAGAACAGCCGGGGTAAGACGCATACTGTAAGCAGTCAAGATGGGAATTAGCGTGAGGCTATAGCCAATCACGAGGTATAAACAGATTCCCTCGTTTTGACTGGATCGGCCAGAAATCTGCAAGGCCCACGGAGCTGAGCCTCCCCTATCGCGGAGGGGCGAAAGGGGCGAAAGGGGCGAAAGGCATGCAATACTTTAATCCTACAGAGCGCATTGGTCGAAAAGCCTATAAGCTTGAAGTGCCAGTTCGTTAGTACAGTACATAGCGCAAAAATCATGTATTACCGGAGACAGTGGCTTACGTTTAAGAGTGTGAATAGTGGAATCTTTCCGACTCTTCCCACCACGTATACTGGGAAAGTCATGGATTATAAAAGGCGACATATCTCATTCCTCGGAGACCAAAAGAATCATAGAAAACTCACTTTCCATCTGATTCTTGAGCATATCTACTACACTGCACAATATGGCATTCTCTAATCATCACTATTTTCCATCTTCAAGCGATCGGTCATTGGACATCCAGCATCAGCATTCTAAGCTCCATGGTACTGCACCCTTACAACTTTGTGGTCCTATTGAAGACTTCTTCCAGTCTGGCCCTATGGGGCCTACGATGGAGTTTGGATCTACTATAAGGACGCAGCGTCCGAGTTATTTCGACCCAGTTGCCCTTGAAGAGTACCCACCAATCCAGATGTCAGGGCAATGGCCTCCATACTACGACCAACCTTCGCATTCTTTTCAAGCTTCTGAAATAGGCGACTATCCTGATACAAAGAAGCCTTGTCATACCACTAAGCTGGACTCGAAAGCTTTGGGATCTCTTCAGTCCCAGCCTCGTGCTTCTCCAACAGGCCATTACAAGCAGCCGTGAGTTGTGCATTATATCTCTTCTTATATGGATTTGCTAGCCCGTCTAACTTTTATCTAGACAGGAAGAGCGTGATACCTCCGAGTTGCTTCGATGCGAATGGAAAGATTGTGATTATTTGGGGACATTCACCAATGAAGGAACATTGGTACGACATGTTCGAACCGTGCATGTCTCGCCCAGTAGATTCAACTGTACCATCTGCGGCAAAAGATTTGGTCGGAAAGATCGGTATCGAACCCATCGTCAGATGGCTCATTCGCAGGCTTCTGTGAGAAAGTAGATACTAGAGACTTGACAGCTCTAGGCGTTGATACGGGAATAACAAGGATGGAAATGTTTCTTTGGGAGTTTGCTTTGGTGTTGAAATTCATTGGCGTTTGGCCTTTAATCGTCTATTGATCCAATTAAAAAGTATACATGCAAGGCTTGCGATATAATCCTGTTCAGTCTTCCTTCACAGCAGGTCACGCTGTTAGTTAGTAGGCAAATGGATTGTAACAGCTTGAATATGTTAATGAATTCGGATTTGATCCATTGTTGTGACTTGCATGCAAAAATGAAATAGGGTTTGCCCCACATAAAGACCTGCCAGGTCGTTATGTGGAGCTCTTAACCCAGTACGAGTTCAATTGACTACGTGAGGTACAGTATATAGATGAGATGAGCAAAAAAGAGTGCATCATCCGTGAATCGAACACGGGCCTCGTCGATGGCAACGACGAATTCTACCACTAGACCAATGATGCTAGTTCTTGTTTCGTGGTCACATTCTTGACATTATATTCCTGGATGATAGTTAGCCCTAATTCACACAGCGTTCGTTTATCCACAGTCGACAAAGACTCACTATATTCCTCTTGCCAACACCAGTGGATCTCCGAGGTTATTCTTACTAAGACATGATAAACCTTCTAATCAAGCTATACACTTGGACTTGGCTTTGGTCTGATTCACCCCGGGATTTCATTTTGGGAGATTGGGTTTTACGGGACAACAACGTTGAGATACCTATCTCAACGGAAATTCTCAAGGTTAGAGAATCTGGTAGGTTATGACCCAGTCAACTCGCATCACACCCCTGTCTAGCTGGCACACTGTGCCAGCTAGACAAGGGTGTGCTTCTCAAGTTGAAAAATACTAGCCAGGTGTCCACTGCATCTCAATCACACTGCAGCAAACACCACCTACTCAAATCGGTAAATGTATTTGTTGTCCACCCGTCTTGCCCCGCAGAAACGGGCCGGTCTCCACAAACAATCTCGATGAGATCTAGCCTTGACCTTTCCAACTTCTTAAATAACTCTAAACGTTATTGCGAGTAATCAGCGAAATCTAAACTATGCTTAACTTAGCACCGACTGTAAGATTTACGGACAAGTATCCAATACTAGAAGTGTAAGCTGTGTATAGTGCAGGATGCCCCGCAAATAGTTCAAATTGGGTTGAAGTAGCTGCGGGGTTCGAGTATGGTAGAGCTGAACTGAAAGAATTTAAGTACCACCACATCGCTACGTACGTAGTACACTATTTATTACTCTCTCCCACTCAAACAATTCAAAAATATTTTCATCTTTTTTTTTTCTTCCCCTCACCCCCCCTCTATTCCTACACTGCCACGACAAAAATGGCCGTACCATCTCGCGAACGAGTCGAAACAGGCTCCTTCAATATTCCAAAAGGCACACTGCCCCCAACCAGTACCACAACCCCAACCCCCGACCAAGTCGATAAAATCGCATCCGACCTGATCCAAAAGCTCAATGACTCGATCAAGAGTTCGAACTGGTCGTCTTTGAAATCCCTCTTCCTGGAAAACAGTTACTGGCGCGATCACCTTGTTCTCTCCTGGGATTTCCGGACATTATCCGGTCCATCGAAGATTGCGGAGTACATTTCTTCTGCGGGGGATCTAGCTTCGTCTCTATCAATTGATATTGATCGATCTTCCCCTCTACGAGCACCGCACGCTGGACCAATTGATGCCATTGGTGAAGTCCATGGCATTGAATTCTATGTTAAAATTGGTAGTTCGGTTGGGAGTGCAGAAGGTATAGTTAGACTTGCCCAGGATGGAAGTGATTGGAAACTTTTTACGGTGTTTACTTCTTTGGTTGGTATTAAGGGGAAGGAGGAGCTAATTGGGTTGAATCGTCCTGCTGGTGTTGAACATGGGGCTCAGAGTGGTAGGAAGAATTGGTTGGATCGTCGGGATGCGGCGAGAAATTATGATCGAACTGAGCCGGATGTTCTTATTGTTGGTATGTTATAACACTATTGAATAGAGTAGAGAATTGAAGTGAAAGTCAGAGCTAATTGATTGATAGGAGCTGGTCAGGCTGGTCTTACTGCTGCTGCCCGGTTAAAAATGCTTGATGTCGATACATTGATCATTGATCGGGAGAATGAGATTGGTGATAGTTGGAGAAATAGATATCACCAGCTTGTTCTTCATGATCCTGTTTGGTTCGATCATATGCCTTACATTCCCTTCCCGACCCATTGGCCTATTTTCACACCAAAGGATAAACTTGCGGATTTCTTCGAGTCCTACGTTAAACTACTGGAATTGAATGTCTGGACTCGTTCCGAGATCAAGTCTTCTTCCTGGGACGAAGGGAAGAAACTCTGGACTGTGACGATCGAGCGAAAGAATGCGGATGGTACCTCCGAGACTCGCACCCTTCATCCGAAACACATTATTCAAGCCACCGGACACTCTGGAAAGAAGAATATGCCTGTTTTCAAGGGAATGGAGAATTTCAAGGGTGATCGACTCTGTCATAGTTCCGAGTGGCCGGGAGCTCAGGAGGGAAGTATTGGGAAAAAGGCCGTTGTTATCGGTAGTTGTAACTCCGGTCATGACATTGTGCAAGATTACTTCGAGAAGGGGTATGATGTGACGATGGTTCAGCGGAGTTCAACTTGTGTTGTTTCCTCTGATTCAATTGTGAATATCGCTTTGAAGGGTCTTTATGAAGAAGCGGGTCCTCCGACTGAAGACGCTGATCTCTATCTATGGAGTATCCCTCCTCCTTTGTTCAAACTGCAACAGACGAAAGTCACGCAGGCGACGAACAAAAATGATGCGGAGATTATTGAGGGTCTGGAGAAGGCTGGTTTCAAGGTTGATAAGGGACCGATGGATTCTGGATTGTTGATTAAATACCTCCAGCGTGGTGGTGGGTATTATATCGATGTTGGAGCTAGCCAATTGATTGTCGACGGCAAGGTGAAAGTCAAGCACGGATTAGAGATCAGCGAGGTTCTCCCCAATGGACTTCGTTTTGAGGATGGATCAGAGGTACAGGCTGATGAGATTGTGTTTGCGACGGGATATCAGAATATGCGTACGCAGGCACGGGCGATTTTCGGCGATGAATTGGCTGATCGGGTTGGTGATGTTTGGGGATGGGATGAGGAAGGTGAAATGCGAAATATCTGGCGCAGTAGTGGTCATCCCGGATTCTGGTTTATGGGTGGTAATCTGGCGCTTTGTCGGTATTATTCGAGACTTTTGGCGCTGCAGATTAAGGCTTCTTTGGAAGGATTGCGGAAGTAGGAGTACAATGTTAGCGTGACTACAATTACATAGAAATACAAGCCATTCTTATGGATTTTCTTTCTTGCATCTTATTTTATATTGATATTTGTTAAACCTAACCCAGCCACCCTTCTTGAAATGCAACCCACACTCCTAAAGTAAGGACGTGGGTATATAGCCACGATTCCAAAACGGCGTGCGGATCCCGCCCACTTGTTAATGTCGCAGACGGATTCGTCAAATTGAAACAAACTCGAAGAGACTCGACAATGGAACTCTTGCGCACAAACACCTCCACCCCGCTGGGGGTCATAGTGGCAATGCGACTCTTTCGTCGCGCCTGGCGATCAATGAGCATCAAGACGAATTGTTCAGTAGGACTATTCTCAGATTGAGTAGAATTCGGACTGGAATTCTTAGAAGACTGGCGTTTTTCCCATTGCAGGATAATTCGTCCTGGCTGGGTCTCAGACTCTGGCAATTTCTCGTCTTTTAAAGTAAATCGATAACTGGGTGTGTCGTGGTTTGGTCCTGCCATGTTGGCGCGAACAGACCAGCTGCACTGCGCATCGCGAAAGTAAATTGAAGAAGGGGAGTCGGAGTCAGTGGACTGGCATAGTGCAGCTGTGATGTCTCTGGTTGCCGCACAATCTGTTTGATCTTGCTCGGATTTGGTGGATTGTTTGCGAAGGTGTGGGTTGATGATGAAGGGTTCGTCGAGGGTGGCATAGATGTCATTTGCGCGTAGTTTGGGCCGTTGCGCGAAGTCCCGTGTCAATTTTGACTTGCGAAATGGTGGCTGCCACACCCCTAGGACTGGAACTGGACGATGATTTGGGGCGAGTTGTTGAATTTGGAGTAATAGTTTGGGGGCCAGCCGTAATGATGATTTTGGGGGCGGACGAGCGATTTGAAAGCTGGCTTGAAATTTTGTGCGTGGTGAAGAGGGTCTATTATTGATTAGTCCTGATGTTTTTTCCATTTGCGTAATCTTTACCGATTTAATATATTTCGTGGTTTGCTGGGACTGAACATACCGATCTTCGCCGGCACTTGGAGTATCACTGTCATAGACGACCGAAGGTGAGCTCATATTGTGGTGCAGCGGTTGTAAAAACATAGTGATATATCCATAAGAATCAGAAATAAAGAATCAAAAACCAAGAAACACAAGATGTTTCTGGAAGAAGAGGGTATTATATAAAAAGAACGTAAAAAGACCAGCCTTGTTCAGCCCAGGTTTAGTCTTAGGCTTGGCTGGACATCGCCGTACTCGTATTTATTTTTGTGTTTTTTTTTCGCACGAACCATCTGACAAAGTGGAGTAAGTCAAATTGATAGCCCATCTTGGCTCATCAACTTGAATCCTGTCATCGAAACAGTTTATCGGAAAGATGGGGCTTTTTGATGCTTGCGACTGGTTGATATTCGCCTGCCTGATTTTGTCCTTCCACACCGATTGGTTTCGCGGGTTGACGTGAAGCATCTTTTCTCCGTATTCGGTTATCACTGCGACAGAACATATTCCATTCAGCGAGAGACGCTAAGTCCACTAGCTTTGGACTAATAACAAAGACGTCACCGACTCTTCAGACATCCTCTCAAAAGTACTCCGTTCTTACTGGAGGCCTCTCGTGTTCGGACCAACCAGCATCCCGATTTACCGAATGTCAAGTGAACAGGCTCTCACTGCGCCCTTGTAGGGCAATAGAGATAATCAGTGCGATTGGCAGAGCGAGTGCTGATCAGCCGAGGCAGAATATGAACAGGGCGCAGTGCGAAGGCCTAAGGGGAGAGCAATGCCTCAAAATCCGGTCAATCATCCTACGGGCCACATGGGGACCAAAAGGGTTCAAAGGGGGCCACACTTTTGGCCAAGAATCGAAGGACCTAAAGAAGATCCTTGTGATCCTCATGATCCATCATTACCAGCATGTCAAATGCCAAGCATCAAGCCCCATCCTACCGGCTCGGATCTGGATTCGTCCGATGGAGAGCCGGTCTAAAGGATCAAAAATGACCCCGAGTCCGTTGGGAATACGAATACCGTTGGACCGTTGGACTTTAGGACTTTCGGACGTTTGGATTCCGGACTTCACCATTCTATCCGCGTATGTTCTATCCGCGTATAGCTAGGCCTCCTTGGCTTGTCTAAGATGGTTGTCGGTCGCAGTCGAAGTCACAGTCTTCCCTTTGCCCCTCCAACCCTGCTGCAATCCCAGAATGCGCCCGGTGATAATTCCCCACACCGTGAGAACCTGCGCTCCAATCCACATGACGAGAAGAAGCAGTAACAGCCCCGTGGAGACTACCCGGAAGGCTGGTGAGTCCATAATCTTGCCAAACTCCACCGCTGCATTGGTGAAAACGCCCTGTCGCTGGTTAGAAGAGCAAAAGCGAACTTGCAGATTCACTCACCCATGGAAAAATCAAGGACCAGGTTGAAAGACTGAAGCCGAGCGCCCGCCAACCCTTGTCGCCCAGCATATGACATATGCTCAGAATGGCCAAGGACCACCAGAACACGCTGTAACCCCAAACGACGAGTCCGAGAAATTGACTCATATAACCGATCCGACCCGCGGCCGCGGCTGTGAGAATCGTGCCCCGGTTATACTTGGCGAAACTGCCTTTTGACAACCGCTTCGCCTAGGATCTGCAGAGCAAATGAGCCTTGTCCGAATGGTCCGCAGAGAATCATATCTTGGTATACTTTGTCTGGGGGTGGGTGAATATGGTGAAGGTGCTGGTATAGGATCAGGGTGTAGACGGCTGCTGCGAGAGCTAGTCCCATGCCAACTTCGAGATAGGACACTATCAGAGCAGGTACCTGGAGTCTGGGGCTGATGTCTGCCGTGCGACAGATGGTTCCACCGCCGGCTGCAGAGGTCAAGGCTGCGATGAAGGGGAGGAGAATAGAGGGAGGGAGAAAGTTGCTGTGGATTTCTGGTGGTTGAAACATGAGTTGGATGTAGGGGATACCCAGACAGGCGATGACAGACAATGCGGTATTGAACCACCAGAGAATGTAAATGGGGAGGCCAGCATGGCCACCGTACGTAAGAGAGGCGAGTTGGAGGATGGAGGTGATTGCGATGGAGATGCTGGAGAGACAGGATGTCTCGATGAGGCTAATACGTAGCTGCTGGCAGACATGTCTGGGATAGACGAGTATGCGAAGGATGTAGAGGAAGAGCACTAAACCCAGGAGTACAATTGTATAGATCCAGACGATTTTTGCGAGGGTGTGTAGGCCATTGAATTGGTAGTCGAGTCTGTAAAGGATGAGCCCGACGATGCCGGTGCCTTGAGGGATGAGGAACCACTGCGAGGGGAAATTCCACAGCGTACGAGATAGCGGGTGTTCTGGTGGTAAAGGTGATGGGATTTGCGACATGGCGATGATGTCTTGAGCATCTGCGGTCATCAGCCTGTTGTTTTCTGTATAAGAATTGTTGATGGTGATATCGCATTTTGACGTCAGTCTAGTCGCAGTTCCACTGGTGCAAGGTCGGATGAACCTTGGAACTGAAACATAAAAGTAAAGAAAGTAGAAAGTCAAGGTAAACAAAAGAAATTGAGGTAGATGGCAGATCAAGATCAATCGTAAATTCATTCAGTTATGGACGTTCAGAAATCATACAGAGTCATGCAATGTAACGCTCAAATGGCCGATCGAACGGATCGGCCAGCCAGATCCAGTATTCCATCGAGATAGACCATGTTCTCATTGCACAGAGTTGGGAAGAGAAGAAGAGAGATGATAGAGAGAAATGGAGTTAACGTGGGGTGGTGGCGTGGGATTCTTGTGGAGGTGGATAGTATGATCCTTCGGGGGTATCTATAGGAGTCAGTATGAGATGATTGAAATGGATGATGGAAAGATGAGAGATAGATGAGATACTGACAGCAGGATTCAAGATCTTTATCATGACCGAGAGACTCAGCGCGCAAATGGCCATAATTGCGCATTCGCACGGTGCGCATGTATTGGCCCTGTTCGTAGGAAGTGTTATATCGGCCCTCGTCTTCGCCGGGATTGTAGTATTTGAACAGGGCGGCACCGAGAGCAGTGACGGCGAGACAGCCGACGAGGACGATAACAATGATGGCAGCACGAGTAAGACCCATGGTGAAGACTTGTATTAGAGTAGTACTATATGTACAGAGTAGTTCGAGTCAGAGTGGAGGAGCGGTGGAGGAGAGAAAGTGAGTGGGGTGGTTGGGGCGATAAGATGAGATCAGATGGACTCGATAGGTAGTTGAGTCAGTGCATGGTGGGATGTGCGAATGGTGAATTCATCAGTGAAAGAAGGAGATGAAGAAGTGAGAAAGAAAAGTGGGAGGAAAAAAAGAGGAGAAAAAGAAAAAAGAAGAGGAGAAAAGAAGAGGAAAAGAAAGAAAAAGCGACGGGATGCCTCGGATGGCTCAGAATTGGCACATCCGATCTGCGTATTTCCATTGTCAGTATACTTCTCATATTCTGATATATTCTGATATATTCTGTAATTATTTATAATATTTATGAGTGGTAATTATGCAATTATTATGATCATTAATCAATGATTTATTCTATTTCTACTCTACTCTACTACTCTTCTACTCTACCCTACTTTTGCTGTATAATATGAGATACTGAGTGCTAATTCTGATTACGCAAAAACGGACCAAAATAGCAATGAACCATCAAAGCTTGTCGTGGCCGCGCACGCCGATTGGTGGAGTTGCACACAATTGGGTTGCCTAAACATTATGTTTTTCACATTATTCAGATACTATGTATCATAGATGATAGATTAATATTCGGAAAATATAAAATAGATGTATCAGAATATCAATTGTATAAGTATTTAATAAATATTATCTGATAGTATAGTCGTTGAAGTATAGTTGTACAGTAACTATAGTTTATAGTAGAGTGCCCACATTGATACGATACTAATGGTTTACGATGTAGACTCAATTTTTAGATCTGATCGTCCGGTCCACAAATTTACTAGCAACGGTTCATTCAATTAGCAATTTAAGCCTAAATAGAATACATCAATTTGAAGCAAAAAGCAATACACATGAAAATTGCAAAGCAATCAGAAAATAAAAAAGTAGCAAAATTGAAAAACATTGACTCAAGTCCAAGCCCGTGCAAGTATTCCATCAATCAGCTGCTTCAAGAGCATCTGTTGACTCTCCGCCAATATTTTGGTCGTATCCTGTACCCAAATATCCGCCTTCTCCTTAACCAACTCCCAAATATCCCGAGATTCGCCTAACACTTTTTCAAGATAGTGCCCGACCAAAATAGTCGCAAGAATGTAGGTCAAGTGCCTGCGTGTCCAAATAGAAATGCTATCTCCATCTATGCTCTTGTATTGCATCTCCAGATCACGCTGGGTACGTTTTGCATCAAGTCCGATTTTCTGGAGAAGATCTTCAGTCCATTTCCAGTATCCTGCGAGTTCTTGGAGGTAGATGAGTTCTTGCAATTTTGACCGTTCTGGTTGCGATTCTGGAACCAAGGCTGAATATCTGATTGTCATATCCGCAGATGCTGTATTCTCTTCTATTCCAATTTTCTTCTGATCCCCTCCTGTGCGATATGGCTCCTGTTGAAGTGAAAGTAGTTCGTTGTCTGACGGGGCATACTTGTAGTCAAAAGTGGTGAGCGCTCCGCACCTTGATAGCACCGGCTGGTGATGAGAGATAGAACGATCGTCCATGTATATCGATTCACTATGAACAGAGTACGGTTAGTGCCGTGTCGATAATGGGTCAATAACCTTCGTGGAGATACTTACCCTCTACCAGGATCGACAAATCCCACAACTCCTCCTCTCCCCTTTCCTCTTACCCCTCGTTCCCCCTTTCTCCCGCCTGCAGTTTTTGAAGAGTGGAACGGAGGTCTGTATGGTGTACTGGATCTAACGGCAATACTCCTTCGAGACCGTCCTGGGGTGGTATCATGTACATTTGGCAGGGTAGCTACGACTGATTCTGCGAAAGAGGAAGGTCAGTATACTTTCTAGTAAATGGTTATTACCGCTTGATAAAAAGAGACAATATTTCCTGCATCTTGATTGTAATGAAATGCATATCTTCGGCTTCGACGTCTTCTTCTTCTTCGCCGTCTTCATGCACAGCCACAGTTGAACAGTACTTTCCAGCTACCTGGAATAAAACACCAAGTCTCTCACACTCATTCTGAACCAGTTCCTCGACTCTAGCTGGGCATTTGACCGAGATCAAGTCACCGTTTGTATCCTTCGCGGTGTAAATCCAACCAGCACCTTCTTCGAGCTCAGTTGTAGTCTTTTTAGCGGCCAGTTTGTGAATAGTCTCTCCAACGCCTACATCCTGCACGGGGATCTCCAATTCTAGAGGACCGCTAGAACTGCTTGCTCGAAGAGTGATTTTCTCGGGGAAAGTGTCGATATGCTTCCATAACAGGACATAAGCTGTCGTCCGAACAAATGGATACAGAGGAGGGAGTTCATTCGGCGATTGAATGAAGTCTGGGGCAGAGACTTTCGGAAGTGGATGTAATTCCTCAATTGGTTCGGACCCGGTGCAGTTTTCGTCGAACAATGAGATTGTGGCTGGTAGTCTCGGGGTTGCAGTACTGGACCTGGACTCTTCGATTTCTGTAAACTCCTCGTCCATCATCTCAGGCAGATTCATGTCTAACGTGATATTCGAGAGACGACCCATCAAGGCACCTTTGAGCATGTAGATGACTCTCTTGTCAAGCTCTTCATAGTTCAACACTGTCTGGGAAAATCCAGCGCCAGCTCTGGGGATACCTTCAATAAGTGAGTGGGAGACTTCATCACCTATTCCAAGAGTGAAGAATCGCGTCGAGAGTGTCTTATGAGATTCCCTGACAAAATCCATGCATTCTTCCTGATTCCAGGTCTGACCGTCCGTCAGAAGTAATACATCAAGTAATTTGTTCCTTTGGCGTGAGTCAACTGCAGCCTCTAGAGCCGCAAGAATTTCCGTGCCTCCGTGGTCAGCTTCAACGCTCTTAGAATGCCTGATAGCTTGTCCCAGACTTGTTCGACTGCAAGCTCTGCTACGCTTCCATAGGTACGAGATTCTCGTGCCGAAGGAAACAATATTGAAATGGACACCGATTGGGATTGACTTGAGGAATAATTTCAATGCCGATCGAAGAGTGAGAATTTTGTCTTCCATACTTCCACTTCGGTCAATGACAAAGATGATTTCAGCATCCTCCGATTGAATCGTGAACTTTGGAACGAGTGAGACCATGAGTGCCTGTTGATCTGGAATGATAGGATGCGTTTCTAGGAACGCACAGGGACGATCTTGGTTCGTCGCGTTGATGGTGAGGATGAAGTCGCCGCTAGACAAGACATTTTCGTGAAGCGTGACTGATGCATAGCGCGATTCAAAAGCAGTCTCATCCATGGAAGATGTACGGCCTAGAGTCACTGTGATTGGATGGCTGGGAGACCGAATTTCGCGTATGTTGGATCCCTTTTCCATGCTTATGTCCACCATCAGTGATGTCTTGGGGGGTTGGATCTGTAGTCCAGAATCGTTGCTAGCAGCGCCATATCGAGGTGCTATCGACAAGGGAAAAGTGTATCGAGGACCGTTTGTCTGAGTATCTTGCTTCAATTCTGCAACAAGAGTAAGTTCGATATGTACTTCCTCATCTGCTGGGAGGTTTCCAATGCGGATCTTGAAGACATCTGGAGCGTCGATAGACTGGTAAAAGACAGCAGTTGTTTTGCCTTTCGCTTTGGCTTTTTTGTAGACTTCTTCTGCTTTCCCTTTTGGCTTCACTACACCTTTGACAGTCTTTTCATCAATGGTACTTGTGAACGCCGCGATGCTTGAGCTTTCATACAGCGGGAATGTGTAAAAGAGTTCTGGAATAGGGTCTGTGGATGATGGATTGATGAATGTCTGGGTGGTGACAGTGCGCGAGGAGGTTGACAGGATGGTTGCGTGAACATCCATTTCAACCTGGGGGATGTAGATTGGCAGTGTGTAGTACCACCTACCCCCTAGGGGATAGTAGTAACATCCTGATGACATCGTGGATAGATAGTCAAGAGGTTGTCGATGGTTAATGATTTTCTGAAAGTTGATTGTAAAGTTTGATAAGTTGAGCGATGAGGAATAATTGACGAGAAGGAAGAACAGCTCTTTTATAGCCAGAGTAGACTGATTCAGTGACAAACACAAACAAAACCAAGTAATCAACCGGATATTTCCTATACACTGCGAAGTTTATGATTAAGAGCTGGTTATTTTTTACCGCAACCCAAAGAGCAATGAGTACAGTCATAACCTTGCAGTGAAAACAACAGCAATAGTCTATCGAAATAATAACATACTCTGTATCACGAACTGGAATATGACTCAGGGGGGTTGATAAATTGCAGTAGTTTTGGACTAACCATGGATCTTGGATTGAATTCATCGATGCCGCTAGATTGTGTTTCAATGTAGATTGAATTTTGCTTTGGTTAAAGGATAGGCTCAAAATGCGTTAAAACCGAATACATTGTCTCGCTATAAAAAGTAAAATGCTAAGAATGCATCGCAAATGGTACCGATTTCATCTCCCATTACTGTAATTGAAATGTCATCAAGTCGTCAAGATTTCGTTTTTGCATCACGAATCATGCAATAGAGCTATGATTAAGAAAAGGTCAGTATTGAAGCCATGGATTGGAAAATGACACCGAAGATGAGTCACTCACTTTGCAAATATCACCTTTATCTGCACATTCAATCTCCTTCACAAGCCTAAACCCCATCTTCTCGTATATTGTCACATTGGGATAACCCTTGGAACTCTCCAGGTAGCAGGGGAGCCCTTCTTGGTCCGCTCTTTCAATGACACTTTCCATCAGTCGTTTCCCCACGCCCATACCGCGAGCTTGTGAGCTAACACCAACCATATTACAGAAGTAATATCCCCGCGGATCTTTCCAAAGGGCCTCATGTGCATCTTGTTGAACCTGCTTCCAGATCCAGTATCGATCGATGTTTAGACCGCCACGACCAAAAAAGCGAACGTTATTTAAGAATTGTCGAATGGATAGCAGGCACTCCTGGGCCCAAACGGACCATGTCTGTGGAGTTGATGCAGGTTGCGGGGAGTACCACCAGCCGACTCCAACGATAGTCCCCGGTGATAGTTGGATATCCCGAGCCATCTTCTGGTCATCCACGACGTTGCTCACTTTCGCGACGGAGATGGGACAACCGCAACGGATTCCATACTCGAAGTGAGCAGCCAGTGATGCTGCATTCCGCTGAATATTGAACTATACAGATTCCAAGCGTAAGTCTTGTGCCTAGGATTGCATGTGGGAAAAATGTAAGCGTACCTGCGCAGGATCATTAAACACCCAGTGAAAGTAAGGGTCATCTGCAAACGCTTTCTGTACACAATCTACAGCACCTGGGATGTCTGACTTGGCTAGTGGAACGATCTCGATTGCCATAATTGAATCTGTTGAGGTTTTGCCACTACAGGGCTAAGAGTAGAATGACCGATGATTCACAGATCTGGTTTAGAGGACAGAATACTGTTTCTACTAAATAGGCGTATGGGTTGAGATAAAGATATAGTATAAGTGTGCGAATAGCGTCGTAATGGATATAGAGAGAAACCCGCCATCTAAGGAGACTTGGTGTGGCTTTAGTCCACTGACTGGTAAAAGAGCGAAGGAAGTAGGACCAGCGTATGTAAGAAAAAAGTATCAGTTCTATATGCCTGCGTGGGAGGAATTTGTGATTGGGATATGAAGATTTGGAGCGGGTTAAAGTTATTTTCTACGAAGAATCCAGGGAGGAGGGCAGGGGTTTCATATAGGAAGCCCACCCACGATCCACTCCTTGTCCATCCAACGTTTATCTGAGCTCTTATCATTTCATTTGTTTCTGTCTGTTGTACATCTGACTAGCCTTAATAGGCAGCTCCACCCGGTTCTGAGATGTAGATAGCCAACTATACTTTGACACAGTGCTGTACAGGCGTGGTGCAACCTGAGTTTACTCCCTATTAAATCCGATGATAAGCGAACTCTCAAGATATAATCAGCAGGACTAGATCTCTGAGTAGGAGGTTCTGTACGATCTAGCAAATAGCAAAATCGTCTCGAAAGATCCCCGCTTCGTCGCTAAAACGCGGGGGCTCGGCATCGACGAGGGCCGCGCTGAACCATGTGGAGAAGCTATTCGCAATCGGGCAGGTTGTCGCGGGTGACACCGTTTATTGGCTTAGACTGTGACTAAAGTGGAGCTTGAAATGCAGTCTTATCGACTGGAGGAGATGTCAACAAGAACTATGAACCATGGGGTATGGAGAAATGGGAGTTGAAGTTGATCATTATACTCCGTACAAGGGGGCGGGGGTTACGGGGCTGAATAACGATAATCCACGATCCCTGAACAGATCGTGTGCACTAGTAGCTTTTTTTTTTGATTTTTAGCGCTACTAAAATACACTATCGTTATATACAGGGTTTAGTCGGTTCCTGCCGAGACCCTCGTGGGACTCCGTCCAAAGACGCTCTGCCCACTTCTCCTCCAGAACTTTTTATGCAGGCGCAGTCAAATGCAGCAAGGTGACGACTGCGATATTATCATACAGGCTTGGAAAATGGAATCATTAGGCCCATTTGCCGAGTACGCTCATCAGGATGAGACCGATCACAAATGACACGCCACCAGTGAGTACTTTGCTCAGGCTTGCATCCAGCATTTCACCCCCATGGATAACCCAGTCACGAGCCCACATATCGACCACACCAACCCAGACAAGAATACCAGCTGAGAGAGCATCCAATGTGCCAAGCGCAATGAGCGTGGATTTCTCATTGCCGTTGAACGAGTTCAATACTCCCAGTCCGATAGCCATGCCGATGGGAGTGATCAGAGAGAATGCAAGAGCCATCAACGCCTTCGATGGGAATATGCCCCCAGGAAGCATGGCGATGCGAGCACCCAGAGCCAGACCCTCGAAGAATTGATGGAAGACTATCACCACAAGCAACGTTTTGTAAAATGAGTCTCCAGCAACGACCAAAGTCAGACCAATCAGGATACTGTGGAAGAGAACACCAGCTTCCATAACTAATACCGAGAACTTGGTGGCAGGCCTTGTGGGATCTTCACCGTGGGAATGACCGAGATGCGCGATGGTTGCATGCTGAGTGGACTGAGTTCCGTCCTTGCGAGATTCGTCTTGGCTGCCGGCTACTTCGCTGTCTGTGCATGGCGCGCATCGTTTACTTTCGCGAGCTGCGATGATTCGATGGCCGATGAATTCGACCAAAAATGATAGGAACATACCGGCCATGACGATCGCAGATGTGGTGCCTTCGTATCCAAGTTCGCCAAGGCAGTCATTCGTGAACATCAGAGTTGCATGAGTATACAGCTGGTTATGGTCAGTCTTGTCCATTAATTTTCAAATTTACAGTCCCGACTCACATGAACGAATGCGGTTGCAATGATGATACCAGTTCCAAACTGCTTGATTATGGTCATAACAACCCCGTTGATTGCTGCGAAGGGGAGTTTTGCTAAAAGCATAGGAGCAAAGACACCGATCGCACTAGTGACGAGGATCACGAATAGTGTCCCAATTCGCAAGGGTACGTCGTAGTCGCGTGTTTGGATTCCACAGGATGGCTCAGAGCTTCCTTCGGATTCTCCTGCGCCGACACAGTGTCTAAGTTGGTGTGAAATTAGCGAGAGATACATTGGACCAATGACTTTGCTGATCAAACGTACTCGACCCCGGCATGGAAATGGCAATTTTGCTCTCCTGATGACTCCGATTCCTCGTGTGCATGGTCGTGCTCATCCGTTGTTGATTCTTCGCCGCCCACGAGGGCTTCATTCCCGTCTGAGTCGATGCAGTATCTATTGATTGTGAGCATTGAAATGATGGAACACAGAAGAATGCTACATACGTATCGCTTCCATGCGAATGGCACCCTGTGTATTGTGCAGGGACTCCGGTCGTTAGTGTTGAGGATGCTGAAACAAGAACTTCTTCTCCGTCTGCTTTTATACAGTAGATATCATCTCCATGAGAGTGGCATCCTGTAACGACAGATGTGTCACCGGTTGTAGTTGGCGTTGCGGCATATGCCTTAGCAATTGCTAGTGATATGAGAAAAGACTTGAAAATATACATTATCGCAGACCTGAAAGATGAAGGCGACAATAATGCAAGAGGCAAAGCCAAGCAGAATAGATGCTAAGATCTTCGAATAATGCCCAGAAAATTGTGCGATGTTCTGACTTTCTATAAGGGCTTCCGCTTATGCGATCCACCAGAACTGGGGCCGTCTCGAAGGTAGCCATCGCCAAGCAGCAGAGGCCTTTCCGGCCACTGCCAAGAGTGAAGAATAGATACCAAATGCAGGTATTTCTCTCGGAGACAACCGCTTTCCTAGTGCTTGTATCCTCCAAGGTACTCGATTACCCATTTCCAAGCATCTTGGCAGGGCTCCGCTGGTCTTGGTTCTTGGCATCGAAGAGGATATCATCCACTCATAAACGAATGAATAGCTCTGCGCAGATTTAACCACCAAGGTCCCTCTTGGCATTGAAGAAGTCACGTCAGAACAGGGTCTACGGAGAATAATCCCAGAATGGAGATGGCACGTCCATTTACTTCATGTTCGTGAAGGTACACCGAAAACCCATTGGGTTTGAAAAGTCAAGTAAGAATTGCTTCTATACGGAGAATCAAAACCCTCACACTCTTTTCAAAAACCTCTAGGGGCTGCGAATTTCTTCAGATATCTGAAAAATCTCGGTGTTACCAACCGCACTTCCCTTCCCTATACTCTTAGCTGAGTATTCGAGTTTTCAGAAAGATAATAGTGGAGAAAACGGGGTTGCATTTGTGATATTGAACTCCTTTCTATACTAGCTTCTGCTAGAGTGTTGTTCCTCACCTACAAGCGAGATTATGTTGATGCCTTGTCCACCTCACTTGCGCAGAGAGAACAGCAAAACAGTGCTAATATGCGCCAGGTTTTTATGAGCCCACAGACTAAGGTATTTGGTCTAGATAGGAAACACAGGGAAGACTGAAATATGACGGGTCTTATTTGATCGTCCTGCTATTGCTATTCTCCGTGGTCACGAAGCAGATTCAACCCAATCGTTGAAAAGTAAGTCAAGCGGCATGTTCCCCATGAAATCCAAAGACACTTCATTCATAAGCGTGCGTAAGTTGGGATCTCCAACGTCATCATTCATTGTGAGCTGGTTTTCATCACCAAACATGAGATCATTTTCACTGAACATACCCATGAAATCCGGTATCTGCTGAGAAGCTTCATCCAATGGCGGTATTGCCAATTCTGGCGTTGCATTAGGAAGAGAATAGATCTCAGGATTTGGCGATGAGTTCAGTGTTGGGAACGACTCAAATCTGCTGCAAATACGATCTAGCATTTCCAGGCATCGAGCAGCGGAAATACTTTGTCTCGCAAGTTTTCGCAGACAATCCCTAGATTCATAGATCGCATGGTGCCAGAACGGTGGTTCTTGGCCATGGTGGGATCCGGTGTTATCCTTTCCGAGGAAACCAACTAGTATAGCTAGAGAAGCCTGGACCAAGAAATATGTGGCATACCATATCAAGCCGTGATATAAGGAGTCCTGATACGCCATGCAAAAGGTGGCAATATCATGAACACTCTCCATAGCCACATCTAAGCATTTCTCTTCGGCGTTGAATCGCGTTGGAAGAAAATTATGATACTTTTGACTGCCTCGCCAAAGTAAAATTCGAAGATTCTGTTCTTTCCACCTCAAAACGGAGCGTGGGCCTAAAAACCATTGAGATGTATCGGAAGCGAAGTAACTTGGTAGTGCTTTTCGCCACGCGTTCAAGTCCCGCTCTAATAATTCAGCAAGTCTGAATTCCATTCGTGAGCCGGCTGTTTTGGCCAATAAGTATTCGTGATAAATTGAATCTGCGATCCGGGCAAGCTTGGCATGGGCGATGATCGAGGAGTAAGTTGTCGGATAATCTACTTCTTCGGGAACAGAATCTCGCAGGGTGGATTCCTGTGTACTTAAATTAGCATAAAACTTCTATTCCTGCTGATCAAAACATACCTTATCATCAATGTTGAGAGGAAGATTTATATCGATGAACCCATCAGTCATGGTTGGTGGCCGACCAGTCGTTATATTAAACCCACTTTCGAAGGAGTAAATAGTCCAGAACAACTGCCGACGTCTTTCATGGCCAATTGTGTTCATTGTGCTTGTTGAACTGAATTCACGATGCAGCCCAAGACCGATAGCCATTCTATAGGCAAGCCCAACGAAGTTGTAGCCTGTGTTTGTCCTATTGATCATTTGAAGATAATTTCCCATCAACAAAAAAGCTTGCACTGTCTCCACGGTTCCGGACTCCAACATATGTAGTGACATGCTCGCCCTGGCTGCTGTGTAATAATTGGTCTTCATATGTTCTTGTTCACTGCTAGATGCCCAGTGACCAATAGCTAGAGCCATATGATAAGTGACTCGCCATGGAGATCTGGGGTATTTGTGGTGCTGTCCTGTAGCGACCCTGTCTCTGAACGTCTTCTCGTGTAAAATTGGATAATAGACGTTATAGAGATGAAAATAAGCATCGATAAGATTATTGACGACATAAGAAGCAGCGAGGTCAGATGGATCTGGGGGAGTGACTTGCGACTGGTATAATTTGTTCTGTATCTTGCGTCGTCGCTTTTGTCTGACCGTGCCAGTCATAGAAGAGTCTATCTCCTCAAGAAGCCGTGAACCAGAGCTGCTACCTGCAAGATTTATCGGTCAAGATGGTGCTCATCCTTTGATTTGAATATGTCATATGATATTATCACTCACCCAAATATCCTGAACCAGTCGCCGTCGTTAATGTCGCCATTCCATCCGTGCTCATGGTGTCGTTCCACGACGATGCTTTTAACTCCGGAGATAATGACCCTTCATGCCATTCAAATGTATCTGGTGTAGTCTCGTCGGCCTCAACAGTTTCTGGGGATTCTATAACCTCCGTGTGACCTTGCAAAGCCGATTCAATCTCCAGCTCTGGATGAAGCGACTGTAGAAGGGATCGGAGCTGAGCGCACCGATGCTCAGCCGCATCGAGATTTTTTCGAGTCAAAGACGTTCGGACCGGAGGACCTTCAAAGCTGCAGGTTTTGCCTGCTTTCTGACAGAAACAGCATGGGTCGCCATCTTTGTTTCCTGGGAGGCATCTGCTTTTTCTCCTCCGACACTGGACACATGCACGCGCAGCCGGTGCGAGAGTGGCTTTACGTGAGGTACGTCGCATTAGAACGATAAACTCTTTACTCAGCTAATCACGGTTATTTTAAGCCAAGGGAGGTATTTAGTTGCAGCCTCTGAGTCAAGGTTGAATGCCATTCCGTCATCGTGGAACAACGCGGACATCGGAGCACAGCGGACCGACTGATCTATGAACTCCCCCACATTCAAGTTTATAGCCAATTTTCAGATGAATTCAACAATTTCTCACGCTATGTAGTCTAGCAAAAATCCATTCGCAGTTACAATACAATCGCGCCACCATCTACTACAATATCGGATCCATTTATGTATGAGCCTGCACTGCTGGCAAGTAGAACGATAGTCCCAGTTAGCTCTGGAGGACTTCCCATTCGACCCATAGGATTGCGCTCGCTCCAGATCTGCCGATGTTTTGCGATTCCGTCACCCTCATTCAGAATCGTATCCATATATCCCGGGCTGACGCTATTCGTCCGAATGCCATATTGAGCCCATTCGGCGGCAAGGCAGCTTTTGAGCGATAGAAGAGCGGCTTTGCTGACATTGTACGCAGCTTGAGGTTGAGGAAAGTTGACACGATGGGCGGAAATGGAAGAGACAAAAGTTATAGATCCGCCTGTCCCTTGTTTGACCATATGTCGAGCGGCTGCCTGGGCGCAAATAAAAGATCCCGTAGTATTGATGTCGAGCATCCTTCGCCATTCAGATATCGGCATTTCAAGAGATCTAACAACACCAACAATCCCAACAAATGAGATAAGAATATCGACAGAGCCAAGGACATGGGCTGTTTCATCGACTGCTGCGTTCACGGCTTCTTCTGCAGTCACGTCGACCTTCTGTGTCTTGATTTTCGCGTCGGGAAATTTGGCTTTCATTTGAGCAATTTCCTTCTCGGAGTTCGCGGGATTGATGTCAAATATCATCAGACCCTGAAGTCCATGCTCAAGGAGTGCATTGCAGGCGTGAAGACCAAGTGTGCCAGCACCACCGGCGACTATGGCATTTCCTTGGACGGAAAACCGTTTCTCGGCGCCCACAGCGGGGTCGGTTTCGATGGTTGGTTTAGGAGCGGCGGTCATGGAGCTAGCACTTCCATCGCTGAAGACCATAGAGGGCACAGCGGTACGAGCAGTGAGAGCCTCTCGGCTAGGAACACTTGCCATTCTGGAGTCGCTGGCTGTTGAGATGGTTTTGACAAGTATAGAATGATAGTCTAAGGGAAGTAGAAGAACAGTATGAGGGGGAATGTTTTGATGCGGGGATCAGGTGCATGGCAGAAGGCTAAATAATCAGCCACTAAATGTTCAAGTCATAAGCTGCTCTATTTTAGAGCAAGGTCTTAGCCAGCCGGGGGTAATACAGAGCTCCGACATCTAGTCATTCAAACATGCGGAGTTGACACCGAGGATCCCATCTCGGCGTGCTGTCAACCGACGACTCTGCATATCATACTTCCATGACTGGTTATGATCATCCTATAGTGCTAATTTGAGGTACTACTGATAGCCATAATGGATTTTCTAATCCTGTGTCATATGCATAAATTTTTTTCACGACTTGATTCACACTTGGCCCTCGATGGCTCTTTGAGCATGTTCCCTCAATGCACTAATAGATTCCATCGCCGGGCGAAAATCACTCGCTCTTTCAAACACATTATTACGTCTCACAAAAAGTCGTGTTGTAGCCATTTCCGCAAGATTCAAAAGATGTAGATCGTGTCTTACAGTATCTGCATGGAGATCCTGCAGAAGATTGCAGAAGATAGTTATGACGGCAGACATGGGGTAGAAAAGGAGATTCCTAGATATAATTGTTAGTGTCGAGAGAAATGGAACATTTCACCCTTGCATTGACCTACCAGAAACAAGCAGCGCTAATTTGGGCTTCGGCGTCGTCGAGAAAAAGAAGCAGAGAGCGACTTGCCTCGACGGAGAGTGCGAGGCTGGAATGCAGACAATCCAGTGTTTCTGTCATCGATGCAGAATCTGAGCGCCATGCATTACATCGACCACCGGCGAGGTGAATGAGGTTGACGCAGCAATAATAGTTCATGTGTGTCAGGGCTACATATGTATTTTTCGGCTTGAATTGTCGACGGGAGAAGGACAACTGCGGACGAACACTCTCTGGAAATGAGATCCTCCAACATTCGAGCTCCTCATCAAGCTCACGCACCGAGCGTATTAAGTCAATATCTGACTTGCGGAGAGCTTCATGGGAGTAAAGTGCTGTAAAGGTTCGTGACTTTATCTTGCTGAGATGAACGTCGCATGGAAAAATAGGATCACCGCCGTTTAAATCGATACCCTTGGCAGAATAGTCCAGACACGAATGAAGGCTCTTTTTGTAATTTGGGGGTATGTCAAGGATGCAATCCTCATCCCTAAGACAATGTGGTTGGCCGGTACGCAAGGCTAAATCTTTGTCCAGTGAGTAGCAAGTCCAGAATAAATTCCGCAGATGTTGTTTGAGGATTGGTGGTTGATTGGTAGGATGCTTCGAGTTCTCCGATGCAACCTGAGCTCCAGTTGCTAACAAAAGACGCGAAGCAATGGATGTATAGTGAATGGCTCTTTGTACTTCGCCGGCGAGGACAAAGATGAATGCCTATATTATATGTGGAATTAGTTAGTTGCGCACAAGGAACGTTTAGAATGGGGCCATGGCCCTGGCGTACCAGTATAATACAGGCCTGTAAATCATCAAGGTTAAGTGGCCACTGGAAGAAAGCCGGAATAGCCGCACTTGCGTGTGCGATGTACACCTCGCGGGGTATAGTAGGCAGCTCAAATGCATCGTAAAATGGATCTAGATGGTGCAGAGAGGAGACCATAGCCATAAAGCCGAATATACAGGACTGAGCACTGTGGTACTGTGGATGTGATGATTGGCTGTGAGAATAAGCTGCTTGGATGGTCTGAGAGAAGAGTGTCGGGTTGATCACAGGAAAAATCCGGTGCATGGCAGAGTTCGAATACAATTCCACGAATTTCATCAACAGCGACTTCTCGGGGAGCACCGGAGTTTTATCAGAGAATTCTCGTGTTTCTCGGCGCGGTTTCTCCCAGGGGGCATGTTGCGTGGTTGAGAATGGCACGAGGAGCCTAGTTCGAGACCAAATCCATTGAAGACCCTCGGGCATCAAATTCAACGCTTCCGTCTGAAGATTTCCGATCTCCCACCCCGCAAAATGAATTATTTTTGGTGGTAACCCCATTGGAATGGAGCTGGGGCTCTCCGATGGATCTTTTTCTATGAAGTTGGTAAGTAAAAAGAACAAGTAGAGATGGGAAATAACCGACCTTTAGAGACGGCATCTTCCTTTTGCTGATCAATCCGCTTTATGCGCTCTACCAAGCTGACTCGCTTGACTGTATTTCTCGGTCGTTTTCGCGGGCTTGACCTGACGTATGTACAGTCTGACTGATGACGGAAACACCAATTACAGGGACTTTCGCTGTTACACTGGATCTAAAGAGGCTTAGGATTGGGTTCATGGATGGATGGCTTCGAAAAGGTTATTACCTTTCGTCGATAACATGCATCGCAGGCCCTGAATTTCGGACCTGGAGGAGACATGCTGGAGGCGAATACACCAAGATGGCCTTTAAATTAGAAGGAAAAAAGGAATATGGAGGTTGTCTATGAATTTTAGTATGGATTTCCCAGCTTCTGACCCACCTTGAAGCCAGACTGGTCGCGGCCAATGAGTCCACTGGCACTAATGAGATGCAGGATTCTTCTCCACAGGGACGATCCACAAACTTCCGCTTAACTAATGAATCTGCCGAATCAAATCCAATTCCTATTGCGTCCATCGCTTATATAGCTGCTACTAGCTGCGCTGCTTCTCTCACCGGGTCGGATGGCCACGTAAATGCGAACATGTTTTCAGGCAGCTCGGCGTTGGGCACATAGCGACGGAGTTCATCCAACATTTCCGCGCGTCGTTCATCATTAGTTCTCGACATCATCATCACTGTGACCGAGTGCGAATATCGAAGCTTGTTGTATATATCGAGGCGCTGTGATAACTGTTCTGGAGTTGTATCCGCCGTCAAGACCCCTGAAAGAGCAGCTGCATCTTCGAATGCTTGCGCAGCACCCTGGCCTTGATGTGGAAGCATGGGATGAGCTGCATCTCCAATTAAGGCCAACTTGCCCTTAACAAATGTCGGCGCTGGATCTCGAGATGCTAGACTCCAAAGCTTGACGTCTTCGGCCATTCGACACATTTCCAGAAGATCCTCGCCGAAATCACCAAAAGTGTTGATTAACAGGTCCAGGCTTCCTGCATTATGCCACGAAGCATCGGCTCCAGACTCTTCCGCTGAACTGGATGGGTGAATGCCAGCACAGTTGAGCAATTTCCCCTCGCGACAAGGATAGATCACAAGGCGGCGATTTCGAGTAGCAAAGACATGGACACCATCGAGTCCAACCTTTGCTAGAAGGGCGGACGTGAGTGTATTACCTTGCATCTTTTCGATTGGCACCAGGAATCGGAAGCAGCTCTGACCAGTGTTGACGATGCCTCGTTCTTCTCCCATGATGGCTCCCACAGAGCGAGACTGTCTTTGTTAATATCGTTTTCGCCATTTTCTGATCAATATCCGATAACTACTTACATGAACCCCGTCGGCACCAACTACGATATCACCAATGTACTTGTCCCCATTCTCGAGGACGACCTCTCCCTTGTCCGCATCCTTTGATCCATGCCTATTAGCCATTTGCGATCAATCATTGGAAGTCTACTTACCACATATAGGACCTGAGAAGACAATTTGATATCTATCTTTCGGTTATCAATAACCTTGGCGGCAGTCGAGCGCAGAGCGTTGTGCAAGTCGACTCGATGTGTCAAAACCCATTCGTCAGATACATTCAAGATTTTCCGGTACTCCTTGGTGATCTGCCAGAATTAGATTCTTCATTTCGAGATCTATGGTCAGTCAGCTTACAATAGGAGTAGAGAGAAGCCGCCCATTTGCATCCCAGATCTGCAGCTTCTCGCAGTGGACAGGATTCAACCAATCAAGGTTACACCCCCATCGTTTCAAGATGCGAGTAGCATTTGGAGCTACATGAATGGCCGCGCCAACCTCATTGAGGAACCCAGACTTTTCCAAAACCTGCACGTTATCCTGTTAAGCGGAGGGCTCATTCATTGTAAGGGGAATACTGACTGTCACATTATGCCCTTGATGATGAAGGGCAATGGCAGCACCTAAGCCACCCAGCCCTGCGCCAACGACAAGAACATTCAGAGGCATATCGTTTCCAAGGATCGTTGAGAAAAGAAAACAAGTTCAATAGAAAAGTATAATTTAGAGCAAAATCCGGAACCTGACAGCTTTATCGTTCCTCGATAGTGGACCTTTGAATTAGAAAAATTCCAATTGTACGATTATCTCCGAAGCTCTGTCCCCGAGTCCCGAGTGCATAGTAGGTCGTCACGTCCCACTGCACCGACTGGACTAGGGTATTTTGTACTAGTACGCATGAAATGACTCATCTTCGAGATGAAACTGGTTAAAACTCGGCATGGTCCGACTTCTAATTCCTAGATCGACAGCGCTAGACATTGTACTTATCCTGTTCGAGAAATCTTAACTTCCGCTTAGCTCATCGGACCATGTGGAGAGCGGAAGAATCATGAGACGATCTATGAATTTATTGCAGTGCTAATTTGGAATGATATTTTCATGTTTCATGAATTCTTGTGTCAAAATCCGTCATTTGAATCTTGACACTTGTAAAGTGCCATTTCCCAGTCTCTATGGGGTGATAGAATCATGGACTTCATATGCTTCGTGGATAAATCGGGAGATTGGCTTTCTCTTGGCACGTTATAGGTATGCACCGGCATTATTACCGGTCGTGGGACAAGACCTTCTTTTCTTCCCATGCGTGCCAGGTCTTGGATAATTTAAAATGCCAAAAGTCAGGTCTTCTTTTTCTCATGCTGAATTGCCAAGATCGGCCAAGTGGCAAGTGTTTATGCTCCGTGGGTTCAAGGTTCCACTCGCAAAGCTACCTGAGACCGATGTACATATGATCTACCATTGTATATTCTTCTAGAAGGCCTCGGGATTTTCTGTTTTCTGTATTTGGTATGTCCGAAGTCCGATGGAAGATTTGATGCCCCATATAACTGCTTGATTCCACGGACTGAGCCAAGAAGCCAAACCCTTTCATTCACATATCCTTTCTCTCTCTTTTACTGTAAATTCTCGGCATTCACAGGCATGTCGCTCAAGCCTTTCTTTTCTGCCATATTTGGCGCAGCAGTTACCTTGCAATTGCTTATTCTCGCCAACATGAGCTATATTTATGGCTCCGCCTATCACGATGGCTCGAGATACAGCTCGATGAAATTGCTTTATGTGGACTACGACGAAGGTCCAATTGGCGAGTCTGTTATCATGGCATATAATTCCCTGAAAGGACCCTCGTTCCCAACACTCATCCATCAAAGTCAGGAGAAGTACCCAATACAACCAGACATTCAACAAGCTGTTTGTAGTGGCGAGTACTGGGGCGCTATCTATTCTACACAAAATGCCTCGTCAAGATTATCAGCTGCTCTTTCGTCGCCTGAGGTCGCGCAAAATTACGATAGCTCACAGGCGCTTCGATTCATCTGGAGCAGCACTCGCTATCCAGCATACGCTCAAGGTATGTTTTCGAATTTGCTTCAGATCACAGAGGCCGCCGCAGCGGTATACAAGAGCACAAACGGCACAGATGTTCTGTCGTTGATAAATACTTCTGATCATTCCATCGCAAAAACAATTCTCAGTCCAATCTCCGCAACTTCAACAGACCTCCACCCAATGCCTCAAGGTGTGCGGTTTTACTACAACACGGTGTCCATGGTTATGCCTATCATTATCCAATTCTTCTTCATCATGGCACTGAATGGAATTACTTTGCAAAACGACGTCTTCGCCAAGCTCTCGCCCAAACAAAACACTCTCCTTCGCATTTCGATATCTTTTTCATATACTTTCATTGCATCACTTGTGATGACAGGCTACATCTGGGCTTTCCGTGAAGACTGGCAGGTTACGGGTGGCCAGCTAGGCCTAACCTGGATGGCCATCTGGCTCGCCATGCACATTCATTTCTTGATAATTGACTTTACAACTGCAGTTGTCCCTATACCATTTGTTCCTTATTTTATTTTGACTTGGATTATCCTGAACGTGACAAGTACTATCGGACCATTCGAGCAATCCCCTGGCTTCTATCGATTGGGGTATGTCTTTCCGGCACATGGGCTCTATGAAGTCCTCATGGATATCTGGACACATGGTTGTAACCCGTACTTATATCGTGCTCTTCCAGTTTTGTTTTCAGAGTGGGTTGTTGGAATTGTGTTGTTTGTGCTAGGTATGGGGAAGAGAATGGGGGTCAAGCTGGGGAGGATTATTGGGATGCAGGACACCAGCCACCAAACCACCAGGAATAGTGCTGTTGAGCAGAAAGTGTAATAGCTTTCCATAAATCTCTATATAAATCTACCAATTATCAATATTTGCTAAGATATTGAGTAGTCCCTTCCATTTCAATTTTGTGTCACCCTTTCACCATCCCTGTTTTCTGCTCTTTCCTCCTCCTCTTCTTCTTCTATCGCAGCATTTCTCTTCTCTCGCTTCTCCTGTAAATTTCACCCTTCGCAATTCTATTCTGATATCCAATTGGTACTGGGCAGCGAAGCAAAAAGGGCAAACACTATTTTCTTGCAGCGCTTAAGTCATACACAGACAAAGTGAATACAACGCAGCCGAACACGGGTTTCAAATCGCTTTTGCATATGAATTTTATGGGCGAGCCACTCGGCTATGGGATCTCGTCTTCAACCTGTGTCAAGTCTGAACTGATAATGTGGCAATGCATTACCCGGAGACTCTTATCCCGCATCTCGCGGCAGTTTTTCTACGAAAACGACTGCTTACTGATGTACTGCGGAGCAGAACTTATGGAATGTGTTCAGCAAAAGCTTCCTCGTAAAACTCTCTCAACTATTTCTCGAAAAAAAATAGAAAAATAAAAAAAAATCAGGGTCAATCTCATTTCCTCAGCCGTTCATTGATGGGTGCATTCAGCGGGGAAATTGCCAGTCCTTCCATCCAGGGCCTGCCAGACTAATGACAAACCGGCCTCATGAGTCAATAACATGCAGTACATCAAAATCTTCCCCGTCGTGGTCATTCTTTTTTGTCTATTTTATCTGGGTGGTCAGCTAGATACTAGTCAGATCGAATTGTTCGTGGAATTATTACTGGATCCGGCAGCGTGAGCAGACGGGAAGTAAGCTTTGATTGTCGAGATACCAGACAATACTACGTATTCCTGTGAGATCAGATCAATGACAACGGGAATTGCAGGCGCCAGATGTTCTGCCAAGTGCGGACTCTAGATGGAAGCCTAGATTCCAGCTTGTCGAGAGGGAATAAAGGAGGTCATGCTGAAGCTGAAGGCCAACCAGCGCAGTGTTTCCCTTTCGCGTCTCTGTTTTAAATTACGGTGTCTATTCCCTGGGCTCTTCTCAAGACTGGTGTTATTTCCCATGTTCTGTATAAAACGATTGTTTAATGAAAGTCAACGCCTTGCGCATTAGCTCTCTTTCCACATTTGATTGAGATATTATCATTGATTGTTCATATGCAGAAGTCTTCATGCCTTACCTTGCTTCCAGTTAAGGATAGAATACTCCAAACTCCCTGGCTCTGGGCCTTACCAGGAATTTTTATATATCGTATACTTATTAAGCTGTTAACGGATAACTAACTAATATCTATTCAAGCTCGGTTGAACAAAAAGTACCAGTTGGGTACAGTTGACTGAAAGAAGTAGAGAATCAAACCGAGAGCACGTAAGCTTTAAGTTACCATGGAAGCCCCAAAATAATATTTTGAAAAGCAGTGTTCATCCTGGATTTATTTCTATTGGCAACAGTAAGCATGTTCCCCCAGTCGCCTACTAGATACTAGTATCGTCCAGGATTGTTTCAACTATTGTTCTCTACTTTAGGCCGTCCTCTGTTGAACTATCGACCTCTTTTCTTTAACAAGGACCCTTCGGAAGAAAATCCACCAGTCTCGACAGGGAATTGTTACATTCCTGGAACGAGTGGGGTATTTCATGCGTGGGGTAAATTCATGTCACCGTGCGACATCATCATCATCGGTCGACAGCGCGCCGATGCGGGCTATTGTCACCCGATTCTACACGTAGTGGCTAGAACCCTGGTCAATTGTTAATATTCTTAAGGAGTTCAGACACAGCTTGAATTTCAAAGTTTAAAATTTATTCTCACATCTCACTACATCCTCCAATCGGAAACTCAACATGTCTATGAACCTTGCAGATTGTGACCGGGCCCGCGAGGGATTCCCTCGGCCTTTCCCTAACACGCCCACGAATGTCCTCGAACAGCTCAGTTTGCGCGGCAAGGTAGCTGTTGTCAACGGTGCAGCGGATGGAATCGGTCTAGCTGTTGCTGAGGCCATGGCAGAGGCTGGTGCTAATGTAGCGCTGTGGTACAATTCGTAAGTCCCCGCATAAACTCTCCATGAAGCATTGAAAGGTTACTGAGAGGGAATACAGAAATGACCGTGCTGTTCAAAAGTCTCAAGAGTTAGCCTCTATGCATGGAATCAAGACTACGGCCAATAAAGTCGATGGTAAGTCCAGCCTATTCAGACCAATTCAGTCAATTACTAAAATTGATTCTAGTCTCGAATGCCGATTCCGTGCAAAATACCTTAACTCAGGTTGTAAAGGACTTTGGTAAAATCGATATCTTTGTCGCCAATGCTGGTAAGTTGTTCTTTGCAGCTAGAAAGTGAATTCTCTTGAGCATTGCTGACATATGATGACAGGAATGGCAATCTCCAAGCCCATCTTAGAGCAGACTCTGGATGAATACCACAAGCAGATGTCGGTTAATGTGGACGGTATCGTTCATTGCTCCAAATTTGTAGGAGAGATCTTCAAACGCCAGGGCTTTGGAAATCTCATCATCACATCCAGTATGAGTGCCCACATTGTCAATGTTCCCACCGATCAACCCGTATACAACGGAACAAAAGCATTCATTACTCACTTTGGAAAATCACTTGCTCGTGAATGGCGAGAATTTGCCCGAGTGAACATTGTTTCTCCTGGATTCTTCGACACTAAAATGGGTGCCAGTCCTGAGTGTCTTAACGAGGCTTATCGAATGTCGGCCTTGGGGCGACAAGGACACACGAAAGAGATTAAAGGGTTGTACCTGTACTTGGCTAGTGATGCTTCTACCTATATGACAGGAAGCGATGTGTTGATCGACGGAGGCTATGTTCTACCATGATTGATGTTATTCCTAGTGAACCCATTAGTATTCTTACTAGACTATATAGATTAAGTACAAACGAGATGCTTACCATTTTTACAAGCAAATATCTTCCGGTCGTTGAGTCGCTCTATCAAATGGTGTGACTTCCAAAGCGACGATAAATCAATAATGATTTCCACAGCAAGACCGCGATCTGCATGTAATTTTGCGATATAGCGGAGCACAAATCCACTATGTTTGAATTGCATTATCATATTCTATTTTAACTTCATATGTATCTCTTCTGAAAACAATCCATGTCTATAACGCCAGAAGCATGCCACGTCTAGTTCATCATTCCATCATATACAAATTTATGCGGAAGCGCAATGACCACCATCGACACGCAGGTCGGCACCAGTCATCCAGGCACTGGCATCAGTAAGCATATAGATGGTAGGACCCTTGAAGTCCTCTGGAGCACCCAAGCGGCCGAGAAGAGCTCCACGCATCCAAGTCTCCTCAACCTCAGGCTTCTCCTTCAGCAAAGCGTCGGTCATAGCCGTGCGAATGTACTAGTTCAATGATTAGTAACCTAGGTTATAATGTATCAGAAAATTGCACATACCCCGGCGGACAAAGTGTTGACACGGATGTTGTGTTGTCCCCACTCTTGAGCGACGGAACGGCACATCTGGTGGACGGCGGCCTTGGAGGAGTTGTAGGCCGTGCAGGTGAGGCCCTATGAAGGAAGCTATTAGGAGACATGATATTTTAACTGCGCATTTGAATGAGAACTCACCCGGTTGGCAATCTGGCCGGACATCGAGGCGATCATGACGATGCTACCAGGAGCCTTCTGTTCAACAAGAATGCGAGAGAAGTGTTTGGCGGGGATGAAGGTACCAAGGACGCTAAAGAAGATATCGTTAGCATTTCGGCCTTCAAACAACTCGGTCCTTTTTCGCAGCCTACTTACTTGACATCCAGCATCTTGCGATATCCTTCAACAGGGTAGTCCAGTGCAGGAACCATCTGTTGAATTCCAGCGCAGGTGATTAGACCGCGCATGGGCATTTTGCGCTGCAGGGCATCGGCAGAAATCTTCTCCAGAAGCTCCTTAGTAGCAGTCTCATCGGTGATGTCACATTTGGTGTATGTTGCCTGCAGACCGCGCGACTTTGCCAGCTTCTGAACAGCAACCCACTCCTCGGGACTGGGCTCAGGGAGAAGATCCAAGCAGGCAACATCACCACCCGCCTCGAGGACAGCAGTGGTCAGCGTCATACCGAGACCACGGCCACCTCCAGTGATGACAACGGTGCGACCGGCGAGGGAGAAGAGGTCATTTGCGGGCGCAAAAGCCGCCGGAGTCTGGTTTGACTCAGGAACGACTGCGGGTGTGGTGTGGTCGAGGGAGATAGAAGGGGCCATTTTGGAGGAGAGGGGAGTTCAGAATAGAATGAAGGTAGGAATAAAGAGAGAAGAGAAACTGTCACTAGCTGTCGACTGGGCTGATTTTTTGGGAGTCAAACTTCATATAGGGCTTTCACTTGTCGTATGCAAGTCCAATGCACCCACAGCTGGCCATGGTGTACAGTGGTTATACATTGCCCGACTAGGGAAGTATCACTTTAGAGGACCACAGTGGAACAATGCTGCAGCAATCATGCTGGTTAAGCTCCAATTTCCAGACAATTTCTCCCGAGTCCGACAAATGATACCGATTATCATTGGCACCGCCCCGGCCGAGTGTGGATTTCTGGAGAGTGCATCGGGTTACTCTTTTGGGTAATACATGAGGAGTATGCCAAACAGCGCGGGGAGGTATGAGGGGGGGTGATTGAGAATATGGAGAACAAGTACAGAATTGACGCAGCGGAGAAGAAGACATCTTGACAAGATATCACAAGAGATCCACTGGACGAGCAAATCATGTTCCTTTCAGCGGTGGTTAAATCTACCAAATTGGGAAATTCTGAAACTGCCCTCTTCGGCAACCAATCACGCACTCCACACTAAGCTTTTAGCCGGAAGAGCATATTTTACAGCGGAGGAGGCCCGACTCGGGGCCCCAATATTCCTTCATCGGACCAGGTTCAGGTCTTGGCTGCCGAGATTGCTCTTCTATCTCTGAATTCTCCTATGAGAGTTGGCTGTAGCGTGAAAATATTGAGGGGGCTGTATGCATAAAAGGTACAATGACACTCAAAAGTATAGGATAATTTAAAGTGAATTTTCTGTGGTCAGGATCTAAGATTCACAGGTATATTAGCATATTTCAATCGACATGCAGCTAGACCTACTCAATGCGGTAATTTTGTAGCCAGAGTAAGTTCTCATCCACACCCCGCAATCCCGGATTTCTCCCGCTTTTGAGACACGGAAATGGATTCTGGGGCACCACGCGTGATTTCCCCGGTCTCCATGGGATCGCGGAACCTTGCATGGCGCCACCAATTCACGGCACTCCAGGGAGTATGACGAACATGTCAACGTGCTTTTATAAAAGGAGGCATCGCCCCACTACGCTTGACTTGTGAAGAAGTCATTCTTTACTTTCGTATCATTCTGCAGTTTTTACTGTGGTCTCTCCTTAACGCCTCCTTTTTACCTTGGAGATTATCCATTCGAAGGAGACCATGACATTCCTCACTGGTCGACCGTTGGCTTGGGCCATCACGGCCACTGCTGGCAGTGGTTTCCTGTATGCAACCCTTTCCCTCTAGACACTGTGAAATTCCTTGCTAATTGTTGCAGCCTCTTCGGTTATGATCAAGGTGTCATGTCAGGCCTTTTGACAGGCGATGCATTTGTGGCAAGATTCCCAGAGATCGACACGACTAAGACGGGACATGGAAGCTCCTCACTTCAGGGCACAGTGTAAGTGTCAACAGTCATTTAGTCATAGGACAAGACTTACGCATACCTGCTTTCTTCAAATAGTGTTGCTATCTATGAGATTGTGAGTCACTTTGATCAGCTATCTAATATCAGCCTCTAATTGTATAAGGGTTGTTTCCTCGGTGCTATCATTTCTTTGTTTGTCGGCGAGATGCTCGGTCGACGCATGTGCATCATGGCCGGGTGTGTGATTTTGAGTATTGGCGCTGCTCTCCAATGCAGTGCATATGGCATCCCGCAACTGATTATTGGCCGTATCGTCGCTGGTGTTGGTAATGGTCTAAACACGAGTACAATCCGTGAGTTTTTGTTTCGAGAACCGCATGCCTTTTTTGAAACCGACTGACAACATCTCTCTTTCTAGCTGTCTGGCATTCAGAGTTAAGTAAAGCGGCGAGTCGTGGGAAAGGGGTACGTCAATATATCAAATATCAAACTTTGAGGATGGTACTGAATTGCAAAATAGCTTGCCATTGAGCTGGCAATCAACATCTTCGGCGTCATGCTTTCCTACTGGGTCGGTAAGTGTATTCGAGTCTCTGGTACACAATATATTTGCACACATACTAAAGTTTCATAGACTATGGCTTCTCTTATGACTCCAGCGAAGCACAGTTCCGTGTTCCCATTGCCATTCAAATAGTATTTGCAATCATGACCTTCATTGGCGTCATCTTCCTTCCGGAATCACCTCGATGGGTACGTATAGAAATTGCCTCAGAGACATGTGATATCGATTAACAGTGAATTAGCTCATCAAACATGGCAATGAAGAGAAAGCTCGTCATATCATTTGGAAGTTGCAAGACAATGCCAATAAGATAGATGAGAATGACGCTGTCGTTACTGTTGATGTCAGAGATATCTCGCAGGCGATCCGCGAAGAGACTGAGGCTTCGGCTGAGGGTTCCTTCAAGATTCTTTTCACCAATGGTCCGCAACGTTTCTTTACTCGAACCCTTCTTGGTATGGGTGGACAGATGATGCAGCAAATTTCTGGAATCAACCTTATCACCTATGTGAGTGGTCCAAAGGATGTAATTATCCTACCTCTGCTAATCAATAAACAGTACGCCACTGTCATTTTCGAGAACTCTGTGGGCATGGACCATAACACTGCATTGTTGCTTGCCGGATTTAATGGTGTCGCTTATTTCTTCTCTTCTTGTGTGCCCATTTGGGTCATTGATCGGTAAGTGGAAAGGCCCTTTCTTGATGAAGATGATTATTAACGGGATATAGTCTCGGTCGCCGCAAGCTTATGATGTTCGCAGTCATTGGACAGGGCTGCTGCATGGCTATTCTTGCTGGTACTGTATGGGACGGCGGTCATGCTGCTGGTCTAGTTGCAACTGTCATGCTGTTCCTGTTCAACTTTTTCTTCGGTGTCGGTCTTCTCGCTATTCCTTGGCTCTGTATGTTCTGCCTTTCGAATCCCTTCTCACTCGGCCCCTATAAATGTAACTACAATACTGATGTCTTTCACAGTGCCTGCGGAGTATGCACCCCTCGCAATCCGAACTCGCGCCGCTGCCTTGGCGACTGCAACCAATTGTGAGTGTAAAATTATATTTGCAAAGGGTAAAACAAAGCTAACGTGATGTATAGGGATCTGCACTTTCCTGGTGGTTGAAATCACCCCAGTTTCGATTGACAACATCGGATACAAGACTTACATCTATTTTGCCGGTACGTCTATCTCTGCAATAGTACTTGCAAAATCTCACTGACATTTTATCACAGTCTTCAACTTCTGCTTTTTCCCTCTCATCTGGTTCTTCTACCCTGAAACACGAAACCTCACCTTGGAACAGATTGACCATCTGTTTACTGGGGAGAAAATCAAGCTTCAATGGCACGCATCCATGGGCGTTGCTGGAGATGCAGAGACACGTATTGCGCATGGAAAAGACCCTGAGAGTGTACAAGTCCAACATTTTGAGTAGATTGCTTCTTGAGATAGACTTAAGATTCGTTGTGTAATAATTTTACAAGTTGTTCTTTCTTCATACCGAATTGCTATGTAAATCAATGAAGTAGTTAATCATCTGCCAACTCAACTCAAGTCAAACAAGTATTACTGTTGTACGTAAGTCCCCGCCCTGACGATCACCTCGCTTCTAGCCTTGTTCCTGGAGAAAAATTGACGCATTGCCCAAGTTCGCCACTATTCGGGCAAACCCCGGAAAACTATCTCCACGTCTCCCCGATGCCTCGGGACGCCGAACCAACGGCAACGCCTCCAGTGGACCCGGCCGGGGTTGGTGGCTTCATAGGCGCTTAAACGCTCCATTTTCGGTAGGTGACTTTTAGTTCCTCCATCCCCACGTCTTACGTTGGCTGCTTCTTGATTCCAACCCCCGGATTTTGCAAGATTCACATCTGAGCAGCAAAATGGCCAGTACAATCATTGAGAATATTTCAGCAGGTCTGGATGGTGATACGGGCGATCTACCATACTCATTGCAGGATCATGCACAAGATGGAAAACAAAGTGAACCGAAGAAACGAACTCGGACGGGCTGTCTCAACTGCAGTCGCCGTCGTCGAAAATGTGATGAAGAAAAGCCAACTTGCACTGGCTGCAAGCGACGGGGTGATAAGTGCCAGTGGCGCATGCTAGGTTCATTTCGCGATTCCAACATCAAAGTACTGGAGTCAGATCACCCCTCGATGAGCCAGGGTGGCGCTGTGAGCAAGAGCAAGCGCCAGAGTAAATTCAAGATCTTGAATACATTGCCGGACAAAGCTCTTGATAGAGGGGTCAAGCGACGGAATGAAAAATGTTTGGATCTGGCGACGCGAAAGAGCCTCTCCCCCTTGCCTCCAAGGGCAGCCAATGATACTATGCCGCCAGTGGTCACGGCGCCAGAGGACCAGGCGAATCCTACTACTTCTTCTGGATATGCGGATCGACGTTCTAATTCAACCGAAATTGGCCATCCTCTATCGCCTCCACTGACAGGCAATGCCTCGTCCCATACGTCGCGAGATCCCAGCCAAAATTCCCCACGCCATGATGACATTGAGCAGTGTACAAATCATATGAGCCAGCCTGAACCAACCAGCCATGCACAATATCCACCTAACCTGCATTGTGATTTCCAGCCTCAACTTCCTGACGACGCATCACATCACGACTATTTGAATTCTAGTCCTGAATACGCCATTGACGATATCTCTGCTCTAAATAATATTACGCAAGGCACTCAATTCCACTCTTCCGTGGATGGTTCATACCAAACTGTTCACTCACCTTTATTTGATCACAGTGTTTTCTCTGATCCCGCAGATCTTACGAATGATGTCTTCCTTCCAGGCTCGGCCTACGAGGCACTCCACACGGCGTTACGAAACCGCCAGCTATGGACTGCTCGACCGGATGTTCCAAGACGAACTAGCTCACGGGGCTCTATCTCCCAGGCTCATACGCCATCGGCCCTAAGTGACAGATCTTATACTCAATCTACACGACAGCCTGAGCGTTCCTGTTCAGGTCGATATTTTGAATTATCTCCAGAGCGAGAACATGTTTTATGGCAAAATTATTTGAATGAAATCTGCTCATGGGTAGGCTCTTTGGTTTGATTGAAGACGGACATCTGGCTGATCCTGGGTAAATAGCTTGACATGTTTGACAACAATCGACATTTCGCCTCGACCTTCCCCCAAATGGCGAAAACAGCACCGCATCTGCGATATTCAATACTAGCTCTGTCAGCCCGGCAACTGGAGAGGGAACAAAATGAAAAGTCTCAATCAGAGAGCTTGTCATTATATCAAGAAGCTATTCATCTTCTGTTTCCTGAGCTCCAAAGCAAGAGTACTCCCGTGATCGCTTCTTGTGTTATTCTCTGCGTGCTGGAGATGTTGAGCTGCAATCCCAAAGAATGGCGACGCCATCTAGATGGATGTGCATATCTGATTCAGGCCGCCGGAATCAATGGCTTTTCTGGTCATGAAGAGCAAGCTCTTTTCTGGTGCTTTGCAAGGATGGGTATGAAATTCACCTTCGATTAAAAGTTTGGATATTTATTGACGACATTTTAGATGTTTGTGGTGGTCTCATCTCTGAGGAAGAGACAATCATTCCGATTCACAACTGGAGACCCAGGGACATGAGCTGTTCCGAGGCATCGCATCTTTTCCTTTCTTCCAATAAAACGAACTTCGATACCTACGCAAATTACACTGTCTATCTGGTTGCAGAAACACTCGGTGTTCTCTTTGGGTCCTCATCGAGAACGACTCATCCCTGCACTTCTTGTCACTCGCTTCCTGAAGAAGATAACAGCTCCTATGTCCGTCGCTGGGGAGAATTGTTTACTCAAGTGGAGCAATGGTATGAGCATCGGCCGAGTCAGATGAAATCTATCTTCACTGCCTCCACTCCCAGTCAGTCTGCGAGAAACAAACCATTCCCGACAGTGTTATATGGCAACGGAGATGCAAGTATGTTCTTTGATATCGTAATGCCTTGCACCGAAACTTCATGAATCTAACAATCGTCTAGTCTCTGGAAATCAATTATACCATGTAAGCGCCTTACTCTTGCTTCAACGAAAGCCGAAAACGCTTTTGCTACAGAAGAAACCGGTAAGTCATTCAGTGGCTCTATAATATTCGCTTTTCATGGAGTATGTATCTAATAAGAATGTTCCAGAAATCTGTTCTATGGCATGCTCGTCAAATCTGCGCCATCTCCGCTTCAAATGCCCATCAGTGAGTATTTCCTATTTTCATTCTTGCCTTCGTATCACTACTGATTGTTTGTCCTCTGCAGTGGATGCTGGACGAATGCGCTACAGCCTCTTTGGATAGCTGGCAAGGTTATGTCGCACTATTCTGAGCATGAAGCCATTGTCGAGACGCTTGTGCGAATTGAGCGTGAGACTGGTTGGGCTACATCATGGAGAGTCGAAGATCTGAAAGATTTTTGGGGTGAATATGACACGGAGGATGAGTGCGCTGTCGACATGGAATAAGATGAATGGCATGAAATCACGAGATACGATTGAATTTGCAAGTTACATGATCAACGTAGAAATAGTAAACCCCAAAACTCTTTCTGAATATCTTTCCTGGGGTTTGTTTGATGCACCTCTTGTGCCATTTCATCATACTCTACAACAGTGTGCTACTAATAATTCTCGGAACAACACCGGGCGGGGCTGATGTGCTCGAGTCGAGGCTTAATATCCACTGGATACAAGAACGAATTGGACAACAATATCATCTGTCATCGAGACCAGAACACCCAATCATTTCAGATTATTAGTTCTTGGCTCCTGGTTTCTACGTTCATCGATTGCGCGCTCGGCTCGAGTCAACTATACCCCAGACTCTGAATGACCCCGCGTTTTTCTCCTCTCTATTTGTATATATTGCTTAGAAGTACGTGCACAACACAAACATTCTTCTATTCTAGATTACGAGCTTCGTCTTAAGTTACTTTCTCTCAAAGATCATGTCCTCCTCTATCCCCTCAACATCCCCGCCGGCGGAGCCCCAGACTAAGATTGCGCTCGAGTCCAAAGTAATCGCCAGTTAGTAATATCTCTATCTTCAGAGACCCGAAAACTGATCACAATGTCAAAATAGTCACCGGCGCAAATCGAGGAATTGGATTGGGTGTTGCAGAATCTTGTCTCACGAATGGTGCCGCCAAAATCTACTCCATCGACATCGGCGAAACTGGCGACGACTTCCAGTCACTATCTAATCGTTTCCCAAACCAACTCTTTGCAGTTCAAGCCGATGTAACGCAGGAGGCCAGCATTTCCGCCGCCGTGGATAAAATCGTCGAAGAAGCCGGTGCACTCCATGGAATGGTTGTGAATGCGGGACGGACGAACCACAAGTCGGCGCTTGATTTCACCACTGAAGAGATCGAGGCACTATTTTCAGTTAATGTGAGTTTGAAAAAAAAAACCCTTTCTGGTTCAACTATTAGTTTGGGTTTACTGACTGGATGGTATAAGCTCTTTGGTGCATTCTACACAGCTAGATGTGCTGCCCGAGCATTCATCAAACTAGGGATCAAGGGAGCAATCGTGTTCACAGCTTCAATGGCGTCTTATCGCCCTAACAAGGTAAGATTTACCAGTCCCAGTGACTCTTGAATACTTGCAATTATTTCTTGCTCTGGGTAGATTTCCAGTTTCTGTCGGCTGACTTCCATAGCGCGTTCCATCCACCCCCTATGGTGCGTCGAAGGCTGGCATTCGAAACATGACACACACCCTTGCTATGGAATGGGCTCAATATGGAATCCGGGTCAATAGTGTTTCTCCTGGTCTTGTGAATACTGCAATGACATATTGGGTACCTCAACAGCCTGATTGGGAGCAGCAGTTGAAGTATTACGGGGGATTCCCACGACTAGCGGAAGTTCAAGAGCTTGGAGGTGCATATGTTTATCTTCTGAGTGATTCTGCAAGCTACACAACCTCGATTGATATTCCCGTGAATGGAGTCATTGGAAGTAAGTTGGCATAAGCAGTCTTCACGTAAGAAAAGGGAATTACTAACATTTCTAGTCTGCTAATTGCGAAAATGGGGATGGTCAAAATGCCGACTACGGAATTCCCTTGGGGATATTCCAGAGCAAAAAGCTACAAATGCAATTATGTTTGAAGGTATTGGCCGAAGTATACTTGGCATGGATGCTAAGTATCAGTGGGAGTATTTCGCAGCCAACAGTAGAATATACTATTAGGACTTCGCAAGACATACTTAATTTCATGGGATTACTGCAGTGTTGATTAATAGCGAAACTAGCTGAGCTAGTAAATTGGCTCTCTGATTTACTACGAAGTTGAGCGTCCGAAACTCCAAATTAATTGGACTCATAATACAATTGTTTACGGATATAGTAGGGCTGGTAATGCACAGTGAAGAGGGACAGTCTTCATGGCATTTCAATACCATTCACGATTCAAGTTTGGCCCAATAAAAAAAAAACACCTTTTCATTAGGCGCTTGAACACTTGTAAACCATTATTTCCATGCGAAAAGTGAACATACAATTAAGTATATAGTGTAGGCTCAATACTAGCGCATTTTCTTGGGCAGGCGTATCACTTGGACAAGCGAGCAGCAATTGTTCGGCCTTCTTTGCGAATCTCCTACAGTACTTCACACTGCTTGAATCGTTTCTGTACACATCCAGCTCTCTGTTATCATTGGATACTCGTTTCAATAGTGGGCCACGGTGGAGTTCCTACCTCCAGACTTGACGTTCGGGCCAAATTCTCCCTGCCGGGGGTAATTTGAATCACGAGCTCTTTTACCCCCACAGCCCCTGGCACTCATGAAGCTGAGACACTTCCACGCCATCAAGAGCTTAGCATAAGCCATGGGGGGCAAGCCTTTCCAATCAAAGGGTTGCAAGAATTGTAAACGGCGGAAGGTTAAGGTAGGCCCACAGACATCCTGGTCCCTTAGCAATGTGGTGGATGGCGGGGGGCTGACGTGGGCTCCGGCCTTAGTGCGACACTGGGCGCCCAGAATGCAGGAACTGTGTGAGAAGAGGCGTTCAATGCGAAGGCTACGAGAAAAAACTTGTCTTCGTCTATCAACAGCCTACTGAGCAAGGTGAACATGATAGAGTTCGAGATGAACCTCATGCAGGTCAGATGATATCGATGCGACCGCCAATGCCGGTGGTCATGAATTCTGCTTCGGCGCATCGAAATCAGATTGTTTCATCATATATTAATATCTATTTTCCCGATGACATAAAAGGAAGTATCGGTCTTGATCCTTGGTATACGCTCATCTCGGAAGTCTCCAAGATGCCAAATAAACCCATTATGCTAGAAAAGGCTCTTGCGGCGACATCTTGTATTTATATTGGCAGAACAAGGCGTGACAATCACCTACTCAGCCAGGGACTCCAATTATATAATGGTGCTATACGACATGTCTCACATCAACTCAGTCGAAACAATTACACCGATGAGCTTTTCTTCACCCTGGGTATCTTCCAGGTCCTGGCAGTAAGTCATTGTCATCCCATCCCAACTTTCTAGCAATAAAAATGCTAATATAAAAACAAGACGCTTTATTGTCCAGCTGGTCTTCAATCATTGATACACCAAACAGCAGTAACCAACGGGATCTTTCAACAGTGTTTCCGCCATGTCAGCAACAGTCCCCTTATAAAAACGCTATGTCTAGCATTTCAAAGAATGCGATTGGTATGTCTACAAATATTGCTGCTTTGTCTCGTCGATGATTCGCGATTTAAACTGACTATCTGGCTTTAGTTGAAAGCACTTTCACCTCTGGAGGCAAAGAGCGGAGTGGAGTTAATTATAGAGCACAGTCCAGATGAACTTATTTCTGATGAAGACCAGGCCGTCGATGAATTATTCCATCTTATGGCTGGAATCGCACCAATTTCAGCTGCTTTGGGCATGACTGATATTTCTGATGAAGATGCTTGCCACCTATTGCTACAGGACGCTCTGGCACACAGAGGCAAGCTGCTATCTTGGTATTCTCGAGAGATACGTCGGATTGGTGGTGCCCCTTCTGTTGGTCAGAGTAATGAGTTTCCAAGCTCGACAATACCTTCGGCGGAGCATTTATTTGGTCTTCCATATCGCTTTCCCACCCTTGATAATGCCAGGATACACATTGTCTATTGGGCGGCACTCTCAATTCTCCAGGAGTTGATTGGCCAAGTCTACGCATATACATATCCATTTGCTCCTGTTGACATTAACAACAAGAACAAGGAGCATCAGCTCGCGGAATATTATGCGGATGAGATCAGCCGAAGCATTCCCTACTGTTTACAAGATAGAATGAGGGCATGGGGCGCCAGTGGTACGATTTTTGGTATGGGTCAGATTGCCAAGGTGTACATGGAGTTAGGGAATAGCGAGAAGTTTATGTGGAGCCAAGAACTCTTCAAGCATGAGGCAGAATTGGGTTCTGATCTCGCTTACCATATGTATCACCTTCTCTTATTCAGCTGGGATACTTCCCAGAAAGCGCGCCAGAGAGCATTATCGCCAGAGTCCTGGAGTTCAATGTCCCACCCATCTGCTGCTGCAACTCCTCCTTCTCCGGTGTCTAGCCTGTCAAGTGCATCTACTGCACCTTTTAAGGAAGAATATGCAGCTATGCCAGGGACAATAAATGTGCCAGTCCGACCAAAGTTAGAGACGGATGAAGTTGAATGCTAATGATTTGGGCGTCGATGATTGGTTGGCGGGGCGATTGTTCCAAACCAATGTTGATGATGCTGGCATCGCGCTTGGGAAGGAGAGGGTATACATACTGTATTCTTGCAATGATGCAGACTACGGTCGAGCTTAGTGGAGTGGAGACTCCTCGGACAATGTTGGTGGAATCTCTGGTGGATCCAAGGGATGGCCAGGATTATCGCTGCGCTTAGACAGCCTCAATATCTGATTTCGTGATAGCGATCATGTAAATAAAGAGATATACAAAGTGAATTTATGAGAATTATGCCAATGTGAATAGTCTGTTATTGTTGTATCAAAAATCATTATCAATAATAATGTGATATTTGTTCACATTGCATTGGCTTCATTGAAAGTGTGGTGTTGTTGTCGACTACAAACCAGGTCCATGAGAGAGGGGAGTACGATATATATTTCGGGCTTCGACCACGAACACATTATTTCCTAGTATTACCGTAGCACTCCCACTACTACCGGGGAACAGTCTAATGATGTACGGTTTGAATCATTTTGTTGATATTTGAAATGGGTTGCATCTACAACACACATCATTCATTACCTTCTACGCATAAGAACTCGGTGGGTTGACGATACGATCGGAGAACCGAACATTTTCAAGCAGAGCCACACTTGATGGCTTGAACTAGGCTAAATTACTCTCGGTATCAATTTATGAATGTTCTAGTACTTCTGCCAGATATTATCGAATCTGGTAAATAGAGGATAGGCCTGAAAATTTGTACAGAGTGGCTCTGGACTAGTTATCGGAAACGATGTATAAGATTGCGGATATGGCATACTACGGAGTGCATTTCTTGACAGATTCATGTCAAGTCGAAAGCAAAAACACCTGACCCCTAATCAGATAAGCCCTCAGCTACAAACATAGTACATACACTGTGCATAATAGCCTGCTCGGTTTCCATTCAAGATTCTCAGCATTGGGAAAGGGGGTTGGGTCCACGGATGCGGCAGATGGCAAAACGAGAGCGCACGGGGCAGCGAGGATCGGCCGCTAGACAAGCATTCCTGGCTGCAAGCTGCCAATAGTGAGGATCATGAGCGCTGCAGGGGAAGTCAATCCCTTCTTGAGCGAGAAGGGAGGAATGTTTAAGTAGTTGGCACGAGAGCTTGAATCTAGGGATGATGGCAAAACCGGTGAAAAGCATTTTACCTTGCAGTGAGGCAAAAACAAGCCCTTTACTTATGGTTCAGCCCCTACAGCCCGGAGTATTATACAGGGATTCTAGTTACTGTAGTCAATACCATATCCTGGTTGATTGGGTGTTGTGAGAATTGGTCAACAGGATATTAGCGAGCAGGCGTGGTTTGTTTCGAGAATTTGTTGTGATTGCCTTGCGTGTCTTCGGAATAGTGTTATCTTTGAAGAATTGTCTTACGCTCATTGACTTCCGTCTTCGTCCAAGCCATGCGCTTGCCCCGGTTCCTGTGGACTTGGAGCGCATTCCAGGTTGACACAACATTGTTTATGTATGGGGGCACCCCAGCTGTCTGTGTCCCCACCGAAGCTTTCATCCAAGCTCCATCGACAACTCAGATCCTGGAAAACAAGACCGAAGGATCAAGTGTGAAGAATATTTTGACCAAGACGAAGAAGCAACTCCGACGATCACTATCCCGCTGGCATTAGACAAAGTCGTTCTGTACGTCAAAAGCAAACAGAGCAGAAGCTAGAGAGAGCGCGATGAGTTTACATGGACTGGGTGTTATCGGGGCCCAAGTGGCCGCGTCCATCAAGGGCAGCGATGATAAACACGAGAAACCAACTTCGCCACGCATTCGATCACCGTCATGTTCCGTCCAATCTACTCCGGAAGTGATCCATCCGCAAGATTTCGATCCATCCGTCGGGGCCAAGCCGTATTCGCCATTCTATAAACACGGATCACCTACTATATCATACGAGCAACTCACATACGAGACCAAAAACAACCTCACTCGTAGCCATTTACGAGATATTGAGAACGCTGGTCCATATGCGACATTGCGGACGGATAGTCCCCGACGATCAAAGCTCTGGGAGCAAGAAAAGCCATCTGGCTCATGGATGAAATCTTTGAGCACTCGACGACGCATGGCATTAAAGGCGGTTATCGCAGTGGTGACTGTTGGAAGTATGATTGCTATTGCGCTGGGAATTACAGTGGCAGTTGGTGGGACGGCTTGGAGGTCGTCATCATCGGAGGTGGCCATGGGGGGATAGTAAGTTGATCATCCGATCCCATGCTTGAGACTTGGCTGACCAGGATTCTGCAGGCATCCTTATAAACACATGCCCACTATCGTCATTCATTTGCACCGGGGTTTCTTTTGTTTGTTGTCGCCAACGAGTGATTTGTGTATATTAGACGGCTGGATGGTACCGGCTAAGCGGGGACCTATAACGGCGTTGGTGTGAATTGTACATGAACCTGTGAATTTCAAATGCATTTGCTAATTGGATCTGACGGATTCTATCACTTTCGATTCCTTTTTAAACAGAGCTGGTCTAGTGTAGAAACGAACTAAAAAACTAAACGAGGACTAGTAGATATCACGCTAGTCCATAAGAGGACAAGCGCTCGGCCCGGTATAAATCCGACCACGTGACCCACGCACCTACAAAAAGACCGAAGTTTTTTCTTTTGGACTTTCTTTCTTCATCGAAAAAAAAGCTAACAGAACCTGCCACGACCCTCGTCCTGTCTATTGTTGACATCTCCACGGCGAGTGTTGCCTTCGGTCCTACGGGACTGATCGGTTCTGGAGAAGAAATTCCCCGATAGGAAGTTCGCCTCCCGTTGGGTCCTCTTCAGTGAGGGCGATGGGAGGGGAATGTCGAAGACGGGATACATCCTGCACAGTTCTATTCATATTTAGTTCTGTTTTCGTAGTTTTAATTTGTAAGATGCTAGTCAGTGTCAGTGCCATTGCCATCAAGACATCTTTTGGTAGAAACCATCGCCAAATCAGCAATGACTCGGTGTAATTCGTTATAGGGTGGTTTGGCGTGCCATGGCGTCCCGTGACTGGGAACTGCCATTGCCGCAGGAGACTTGACTTCACATGAACTCCTCTTCACGCAACGGCGTTAATGCTCCCTTAATGCTTGCTCTCGTGCCGCTCCGTTGCACTGGACAAGAGCCGGCGATTTCTATGTTTGTCGATTGACATCATGGAATGCTGCTGTTGCATGGCCAGCTGTTTCAGCGCATGATTTTTGCTTTGCAATGCACCCACCAATTTGCTCGTTCGAGGACGAGATCGCCCATTGCTGAACCGTTACCCCTACACAGAAAAAGCCCATGGGATACGGCAGTGCCACCATGCCGTCATGTCCTGCGTAGTCGATCGGGCAAGGGGCCATCATGGTTGGCCGAGTCACTTGAAAATACCGATCCCTCGATTATCCCGTGGAATGCAGTAACACCACCTATTCTACGGGCCATTCGGACTTTGTTTACACCTCTGTTGACAGAAGTTAACCAGTCCAGGGGCCCAATCTGGTTGATTGTCTGGTACTGGTCCATTCCCGCCGGCATTCTGATGGAGCAGCAACACTTTAGCCCTCTCTTGATGCCCCATCAACACTCGTGTTTGGCCATGCCATCACATTCCACTGTGTCACTGAATGAGGGTGATCATGAATGCGAAGAAACTACTAAAGAACTAATAGCCTCGCAGGGGAGATTGCACGCTTGCTGCTTTTTGGGACTATCTCTATCTAATTGCTGCCATTCTTTTACCTGCTCCCGTAGCATCGGTCTACTGTCGCTCTTTAACTAACGTGCTATCTTCCCCTTCCGTTCTCCAGTAATATTATCAAATCGATATTGCAATTATCATCATGAAGGGCTTCGTCGGTGGAATTCCCCTGGCCCTCCTGGCCGCTGCCGCTCAGGCGCAGGCCATGGAACGCACTGTATGTCGAACCATCCAGTGAATTCGAGACATTTCGAGACATTTGGGCTAATGACTACAGGTGAACACCAATGGCGTTCAAGCCCGTAACCACAACGGCTTCGAGCCTCAAGTTGGCGGTACTGCTCTGGGCGGACCATCTGGCAATGATGAGGATGGCAACTTCAACGGTCCTTACGGTGGTGCCAACATCCACACTCACACCAAGGTGGATGAGTACAGCAAGGATGACCACTCTATCAAGGTCAAGGACACTCACGTCTATCCTCCCAATGTGCACCCCGGCCCTGCTCTTGGCCCAGGTGCTGGTCCATTCCCTATCAAGCGTGGCTGGCCCTACGGCGGCACTGCTGAGGGCGGTCCTTCTGGTGATGACGAGGGTCAGACTTTCAACATGCCTATCACTGGCAACTTCAACACTGATGTGAGCGAGTCGTCTGCTGACGATCACTCTGTTGATGTCAAGGACAAGCACATCCACCCTCCTCCCGTGGTTGCTCCTGTCCATGTGCACCCTCCTCACTTCGATGGACCTGCTGCTGGACCTCCCAATGTCCATGGACCTCCTACTCATGGACCTCCCCACGGTCCTCCTCACTTCGGTGGACCTCCTCCTTTCTTCCAGGCCAACGACAACAACAATAACAACCACAACGGTGACCACGATCATTTCAACATTGCTCAGAATGACCTGCACCACGATTGGGTCAAGCGTTTCGGACCCCCTGCTGGTCCCGGTGGCCCTGGTGGTCCTCCCTTCTTCCAATCGAACGGAAACAACAACAATAACGACAATGGGGATCTTGACTACTTCCACATCACCCAGAACGACCACCACAAAGACTGGGTCAAGCGTTTCGGTCCTGAGGCCGGCGGCACTGCCCTCGGCGGCCCTGGCGGGGGTGGTCACGGCCCTGCTGGTTTCCCTGGCCACAACGGAGGCACTGCCCTTGGTGGACCTTCGGGTGATGATGAGGGCATCAACTACGGCCGTCCTATCTCTGTCGATGTCCACTCTGGAGTGAACGAGTACAGCAAGGATGACCACTCCATCGACGTCAAGCACACCGATGTCCACCATCCCCCTGTTCTGTCTTTTGGCCCTCCCTTCAAGCGTCACTGGGGACCTCACAACGGTGGAACTGCCCTGGGTGGTCCTTCCGGCAACGATGAGGGTCAGACCTTCAACATGCCCATCACCGTGAACACCCACACTGGCATCAACGAGCAGGACCAGGACGACCACTCCGTCAAGGTTAAAAACACCCACATCTCTCCTCCACCAGTCATCCCTCACGGAGGTCCTTTCCGCCGTGCCTACTCTCCTGACTCCCCTGAGCGTACCTCCGGTGCACCTAACGGTGGAACTGCCCTTGGTGGTCCTTCCGGTGATGATGATGGCGAGAACTTCGGCTCTCCCGTCTCTGCCAACGTCGACACCGGCGTGAATGAGCATTCTGAGGACGACCACTCCGTCGACGTTGATGACACACACATTGGTCACCCCCACTACGCTGCTCCTGAGTTGCCCTGGATGACCTACCCTGAGGCCAGCACCTACGAGGTGCCTGCTTCCCCTGCCTCACCTCCTTCCCACGAGGTCGAGCAAGCTCCTCCCTCTGCTCCTCAGCATGAGGTCCCTGAGCACAAACCTGCTCCTCCCTCTACCCCTCGTGTGCACGAGGAGGATGTCCCTGAGTGCCACGCCAAGGTCCAGACTCATGAGGTTGTTCACACCGTGACCAAGACCCAGTACAAGCAGGTTCACCCTACTGAGACCATGACCGTATTGCAGCAGGCCTCTACCCCTGTCGCTGTTCCCACCCACGGCGTTCCCCAGGCGAACACTCCTATGGATGATCCCGCTTCCAAGGTTTACTCCAGCGCCGCCTTCGGCACCCAGGCTGCTCCTGCCCCTGCTTCGTCCTCCCACATTCCCTACCAGAGCTACAACTACAACTCTCAGCGTCCCATGAGCACCGGAGCTTACTCCGTGATCCCCGTTCACGTGCCCATGGCCACTCCCTCCAGCAGCGCCATGATGAAGTCCATGGCTACCCCCTCTGCTAGCCACGGTATCCCTAGCGGTGCCGACGCCATGCACAGCGCCAGCGCTTCCTCAACACCTTCTCACGGTGTCATGTTCACCGGCGCTGCTTCCCGCATGTCTGGTGGAATCTTCTCTGCTGCTGCCGCCGTTGCCGGTGTTCTGGCCTTCATTCTGTAAGCAGATGCCAGTGTATACTGGACCAGCTGAAGAGTTTTGATGACTCCTGTCAATCGTTAAATGTATTCCCTATCTTCATTTCCTTTGTGTCTCTTTTCGTATAATTTTTTGTACCCTATCTCGATTCCTTTGAACTTAATGGTCGATTGCTTTCTGTCAGGTCTCGGCATTGAGAAATATTATTCCTTCAAAAACCACTCTTCTTATTTCAAAAAGCATCCTACCGACGTAGCAGTATATTATCCTAGTATTTTCATTCTCTTCTCAATATCCGATGACTTGGCCGTCAATCAATTGACCACCACGAGTTCGCAGTGATCGACTCCACCTGGTCCAAGTTAGGGTTACGATCACTTTCGTCATCGCGAATCATATCAAATAACCAACCTGCCAGCATCGAATTTCAAGATTTCAACATTAGATTACACTCAGGTTCATTCCAAACGCCCCGCATGCATCGATAGAAATTGACTTGTTCTGTTATGGCGAATTCCTCCTAATCAAGGAAATGTGATATCATCACCTCATCATTATCAGATTCAACGCCTCGGACTGACATCAGTCCAATCGCCATAGCAGTACTTAAAGCAATTGATTCATACACTCTCTATTCCAATTCATCAATCTCTTTATCTTTATTCAAATCAATCTAAACAATCCAAATAAATCATCACAATGGTTCGTCAAGGACAAGACGCTCACCAAGGCGGAAGCCTCTTCGACATGGCCGAAAATGGCACTTCCATCCCCAACGACGCAGGCAAAATGCGCACAATTCCCTCTGTTCCTCGCCCCGACCAGCGAGACGAGCACTTCCTTTTCGATAACGAGGGCATCGCGAAGCCCACTACCGCCACAGCAGCCGATAATGCCACCGATATGCCTCGCTCTACCCGGGACGTCGGACAAAGTGGCGAGGTCCTAACCGGTGCTGGTGACAGTTTGCCTGCTAGCATTGAGTCGAAGAGAGCGTATATGGGCACGAACGTTCCTGGTGCCCCTGGTGATTCGAGAGATCAGAAGCATCATCGTCAGAACCGCGGTGCGTTTGATCGGTATGCGAAGGAGGATGAGGATTCGCAAGAGCATGTGGGATATAACGAGGCTACGAAATAAGTGTATTATAGTTAGACCTATTTGATGCATCATGATGAATCTATCTTAAGCCAATGTGCTTTATATACCAATTTCTATCAAGTAAAGGATTTGGAGTCTTCGGGTCCAAGGAAGCCCTTGTAGATATCTTCGAGAACATCACGTTTTCTCTTCCGAGTGGCTTCGGCTGCTTCTTCCTCTTCGTCAAGTTCATCGTCTGGCTCATGAGAAACCCAGGAACGGATAGTGCCGTCGCCATGAGCAGAGAATAACTCGACACCTTCTCCGGAAGCACCATTGCCACGCCATACCAGATCGTTGATACGTGCGGCACTGAGAGCACTCGATCGACCACGGGATTGAGACGCCATTGCAAGACCGGGAAGTCTGAGCCGCTTTATGAAGGTCCCTTCCCGTAGTTCGAACATGAACATTTCACCTCGATCATCTTGTTCGTTGAAATTTGGCCAGATAAGTGTCTCGTGACCGGGTGTCGTGAATCCTTTGGGTATAAGGAGTGGTGCTCTCTCTGCCAAGTGCGAAGTCGAGCTATTCCGAACCCGCGGCCCGAAGTGTACGAGTGTATTTGCGCCCGTTGCAGCATCCCATACTCGGATCCGTGAGTCCTGTCCCGTCGTTACAATATGACTGCCATTGGAAGTCCACCGCACACCTGTCACAGGTCCATTGTGTGCACGAGCTGTGGGCGAGAAAGCCGGACGGGGCTGATAGGATGCCGGGACAGACTCGGACCCTGGAGGTATAAGTCCAACCGGGTCGTCCATGTCAAGCGTGGCAATGGCTGAGTTGTGTCCTCCCTTCCGAACATCGAATATGATAACCCTGTTGTCCACGGACCCTGATGCTAGCAAATATGGTTTATGTGGTGCCCATGCAACTGATAATACTGCTGCATTATGTCCCGGTAACCCATGTGTTGCCAAACCCGAGCGAAGATCTACCAATCGGACCGATTGCTCTGATGTTGCGACTGCCACGAGGAGCGTGGATCCCGGCGCAGAGGAGAAGCAGTGTGCGTAGGGTGTGCAATCCAAATTGAAGGTGTGAATGGGTGTGATCTCAGGTGATTGTAACGCTGACCATTTCAAGGAACCATCATGCGCGGTGGAGAAAATAGTCGACGGGACAGGGTCGAATGGGTAAATTGAAAGTGAGGTGATTGCATGAATGTGAGCCGCGCTGTGTGAGGGTTTGCTTACGGACGCACAAGCTCGGTGAATATGTTCGAGCTCCGAACCTCTGCTCTCGAGATCCCATAGGTGAATGGAGGGATCTGCACCTCCAGAGACCATACTATGATCATTAGACCACTACCCAAGACCAACATGAAGATTCATACGTACTACCGTCCTTCAAACTGATCTATTGCCAAACAGTTCACTCCCGACCGGTGAGCAAAGAGCTGCTCTGTAGGATCCAATTCTGAATTTAATGCCGTGTCATCTTGGGATACATCTGAGCGCGCGGCTCTGCGACTGGAGAAGCGAATCCCCGGTGCTGGCTCGAGGTAATGCACTAGCCGCTCGGTCTGTACAGTATGAAATGCATTTGGAGCCACAGACCCGAGGGCTCTATTGAGCAGATAGGAATTCATTCATTCATCGGCGCGTTTGCAGAAGTGAAGAATCGCGCGGGCGACTTGACGATTCGCGGGGGAAAGGGTGACCTCATCGGATTATTATTAATCCGGACCATCCAGAAAGTCTTCAAACATTCAACAGTAACGATGATTGACATCTTGGTTGTTGATGCTCTCCTCCGTTGCACTGCAGGATGTCCTATGCTCATTCGGAGAGTCTTGAACGGAATAAATTTCTGCGTCCACCCTCCCCTAAGGCAACGACCCAAGGAGCAAATGCCCAAGATTCGAACTCCGATTCGGACTACCGTTCGGCATCGCCAAACAAGATAGTCCGATTCAAGGAGCCATCGCAGAAAAAGAAACCTCGAAGACGCCAAGCGAATATTTATGATGCAGTTGCCGGTAAGTACTAACCTCATAAGGCCCTGCGCAACCCACTTGGGCAAATGTGCGCTACAGTGCTGATGTATAGACAGGCCGTGTTACGGCGCGAGGATTCGTTCCAAACGCAGCTTCTTCCTCCAATGACCCTAGTGCTGGATCAATGGGAGCTCGCGTTCGTCGCCCTGAAGAACTCCTCTTTCGCGATGATCACCCTATGAGGCAAGCTGAACTAGGCGAGCCGTACTTTGCGCACGAAAACCTTCCCGCCGACTGTCCTCTTCCCAATTCCGATCTACTCCAATCGATTCATGCTTACACGGCGGATTTTTACCATTATAACCTTGGCGAAAGTGGGAGAAAAAGCCATTACAGTATGAATGAATCAGCACTGTTAGCGATGGGAATCCTAGTAGAAGAATTGGCGAAAGAGGGATTAGGCGAGAACGGTGATCTGACGATGATTGAGCCGCGAGGGAAGAAGGATGAAATCAGTGGCAACCCTGCTGATTACTTGGTAAAACGTGGTCGCCCTATTGGTTGGCGGGCGAATCTTCATGGAAAGACAACCAAAGACCTTCCAAGGCGTAATCGTCCACGAAGCACTACCAAGCGCAGATCCAAGCGACCTCGGCTGGAAGATGTTGTGGGAGCTAAGAGAGCGAGCAAGATCAACAAGGCTCACGGAACCGACAGATGAATCTTCACTGGTTGAAGGATGATATTATACTGTGTACAGTCGTCTATAAACGATGGCAGTATACGTTAGCGAGGATTTACCATTGCTAACTCGAAGACCACGTCTATCCAAGTATATTGGAAGATCCCCAGCAACAGCCACCAGCTCCAAACGCAACACCCAATACGGCGACGGGTTGGATAAGCCAGTGTGGAAATGGTCAAATCAAATAAGAAGACAGCTTGTAACTGTGGAACGGTCACATAGTCTGGTTAGAATGGCTGAAATAGATCCATTCCAAGTCAATATTGTGCAATAATATGAAACAATTGCTACATAATTACTTAATTATTCGTCGATATGTTATGATTATTGTAGCATACAGTCTACAGTAGCATAATTTAGGGCAATGTACAATTGTAGTGAAAGTCAAGAGTCACCCAAAATTGGCATCTCCCCACTTCCTCCACCACAAAATGCTTGACTCTCTTTGTTTCACCCGATCAGGCAAGGCTCACCACTCTTAAGCTTTTGTTTTGTGATTTGATTTCAGGATTTTCCCTCGGAGTGGGACCATCGGGCTCAATACCGGTGTTCCATTCGTTCCAGCCATGGTATGTGACTCCTCTACACGGTTTTGGGTTGGGTTGGGCACGAATTCGAGTGCTTATACCGAGTCGACTACTCCATTTGAGGAGTACACTACATGGTATATTTACAACTCCACAGATTAATCTGACGCGTCCAATTTACAGCCACCAAAACTATCCAAAGATGACAAGCAAAACCTCATTGTGGCCCACCTTCGCGCCACTGGGACCTGTCATACCCTGAAAGAATTGGAGAAGAGTCTACCAACGGTTGCCTCGATCAACAGCATCCAAGTCAAAGAATACATTCAAGTCTTAACGGACGAAAACCGAATTCGTGTGGAAAAGATAGGCACTGGGAATTGGTACTGGAGCTTTGGCAGTGATGAAAGAATTCAGTACGAACGCCAGTTGGTCCGGGTGAAGACGGAAGTGGATCAGGCCCGCCAAAGCAGAACCGAGACCATGGCGGCCCTCAGGAGTGAAACGATGCAACGCGAAACAGAGGCCGATGCAGGGCGTGAGACAGAACGCATGGCCCTCGAGGAGCAACGAACCGAGCTTGAGGAGGAGGTCAACCGGCTCCGAAGTGCAGCGGCCGCAGCACAATCGGAAATCGACTCGGTAGGCAGCAAGGGTGTGCTGCAGCTGCAAGAGGATCTAGCGGGGTTCAGATACCAGGCTCAGCAATGGACGGACAATATCTACATTCTGGAGGAATATTTACGGCGGTTAGCAAGCGGGGATCGGGAAATTATGGCCTCGATCCAACGCGAGTGTTATGGGGACGAATACGTGGACGGGGGGTTGCGCGAATTGGAGGAAAAGCTAGTGGCAATGCCAGTCCCCGGTTGAGATGAGTCCTCAGTTTTCTTGCCTTTTGTCTTCTAAAATGGTGTCGGATATGTCGGAGGGAGAAGAAGCAGACCAGATGAACCAGATATTCCTTAACAATACATCGTCTAGAGTATTATACTATATTAAAGCGTATTGATCAGATAGTATGGTCAGAATATTAGTGAATCAATGAATAAATAATACCTTCTCATCTCATTCTCACTCAGTCACACCGTACCACCAACTCGCCCAGGGACTAGTTCGAACCCGCGAAGCTTGACTGACAAACACGCGAATCGAAAGCTTTGCCTTTCTCCGCCTTGGCTTATCTCCCTCCCCTCTCTTTCTCCCGACTCTTTTACTCTTCTTCAACTTCCACTCGACTCCCCCTGTCGACTTTCTCTACACTTATTCCCGAATATACTAACTATACCTTCCCCTCTTCTTATTCGATATCCCACCCTGCGCCTCTAGGCTCCGAAGTTAACCCCCACGCTCCCTCTCACCTACTCTCGCGCTTCCATTTGCGAACTCCGCTCTCACGATACAATGTGGCCGCAGCATCATCGTTGATATTTGCCTATATATCTGGCCTACACCTTATAACCTCGGCCTTTGTCTCTTCTCAAGTTGGATATTACGCCCCCATCTCGCCCCGTGGCACTGGGTGTGGTCCGCAACTCGTCCTAAGACGTCGGGTCTCGACGAATAGGTCGTGTGCAGTGTACAGAGTACAGTGTACAGTATAGACTGGCGGTTTATCGATTGGGTCTAGAGAATCGAAATCAGGCCAGATCTAGTCTTATCATACTATTACGCCACTGGGTACCCGCATTCTGCCCGAGCATTCCCAAGCATTCCCCGCCAGATAGATCGCCCTAGGGGTTTCCCTCTCCAGGCACCACCTCGAACGTGTTTGTTATCCCGTCGCGGTTGGATCGGCATAGCTATCTGATTATCTTCTCCCTCTCATCTTTACCCACCCCACCTCCTCTTCTGTGTGACTATCGCGGTCGTCTGGTATAGATGCAGCGACCCCCGGCTGCGTGTCATGTCCTCCAACCTTCCCTCCAAGACCTCCACCTCGCCGGTTCTCAGTCGGAATCGCAATTCTTTTCTCTCCAAGTTTCGCTCTCCACTCGGTAATCGCAACCGAAGTATCACCGATTATTATATCGATCTCGACGACCCCTGGCGTTCCTACTTTCCCGGCGATGTTATTAAGGGAACCGTTATCGTGACCGTTGTCCGCCCCGTTCGCATCACCCATATTGTCGTTTGTCTCCATGGTTATGTCAAAGTCTTCAAGAATGCAACACCCGCCGGTGAAGCGGCGCCTGACTTGGGATTTCTCGGCCCAGGTCGTGGCCGGCGCGGCGCGGAATACTTGGGAAATGGGTTAGCGACTCTATTCGAAGATGAAGTCGTCCTCTGCGGCGAGGGACGCCTGAAGGAGGGAATATACAAGTTCCGTTTTGAAATGAGTTTACCACCATATGCTCTTCCGAGCAGCATCAATGTGCGCGATCCATGCTTCGCCTTTGCGTCCTTCCCCGAATATCCGCTAACTCTTACCAGTTCGAACGAGGCACCGTCTCCTACTCTTTAACCTCTACCCTAACCCGACCGACCACAATGAACCCTACTCTGAGTTGCCGAAGACGGGTCAATCTTCTAGAAAACATCGATATTGCACCCTTTCCTGCCCCCAAGGCTCGCATCGTCACTCTCGAACCTATTTCAAAACGGTCTAAGTCTAAAGCCAAGGCCAAATCCGTCTCATCCGAACTGTCCCCGGCACCCGACCGTTCGTCTATAGATACACCAGTCAGCGGAAATGCGACATCCGTCGACCACCGTCCGCCACTCAGCCCTTCACCCAGCAACGTCAGTTCATCTAGCCGACCGAGCAATAGCAGCCAGAGCTTTCACATTGCCAGCGATCCCAGCTCGTCGACAAGTACAGGCGGTGGACGCAATAGCGAAGGACGCAGCGCGACTCCATCCATTTCAGAACGGACAATCACAGCCAAAGCTGAAGTTCTACGCGCTGGCGTGTTGCCGGGCGACACGCTACCTATAAAAGTCACCATCAATCATTTCAAACAAGTGCGCAGCGCGCATGGTATTGTTGTGACATTCTACCGGCAGGGCCGTATCGATCTTCACCCCGCCATTCCTATTGGTTCTACAGCCAATGGAAAAAAGCCAGTATACGAAGATTGCTATCCACGGTCACGGACAGGACTTGGCGGGTTAACATTGGGCACCAGTCGCACCAGCAGTACATTCCGCAAAGATCTGTCGCAGACATTCGCACCACTCATTGTGGATCCCACGAATATGACAGCCGTTGTCAAAACGTCCATCCGAGTTCCCGAAGATGCATTCCCAACTATTACCCGAGTGCCCGGCGCGATGATCAATTTCCGTTACTACGTGGAAGTAGTGGTTGATTTGCGGGGCAAAATCACGTCCCCTGATCGATTCATTCCACGCTTCAAAATGGTGTCGGGCGGCAGCAATTTTTCCCCTAGTGGTCAGATTTTGAACCCGGCTGATGCTAATGGAAGTACTCTTTCTACCAATTGGGGAGGGAATATCTTGGATACAGATCAGATGCGTCGGGAGAAAGGTGTGATCTCGGTAGCATTCGAGGTGGTTGTCGGTACCCGAGATTCACAGCGTGGTCAAGCAGGCATGGAGCGTACTTTGTCCAACGCCGCCGAGTCTACTGCATCTCAGAATGCACAACCTACCGCATCAACTGCTGTGATCAACCCTGTTGATGGAGAAGAATGGCCCGAGGCCAGTCCTCTGCCTGTCTCAAGTGCTGAGTATGGACAAGAAGACTATGGGTTCCCGGAGGGCGCTTGGTCTGACTATCCCGAAGAATACCAAGAATACCAAGAATACCCGCCAGCCACGCCATTAAACGGTCCCATGATGGCTCATCCTGAGGTAGAAGAGCCTGTGGATGAAAAGGATCGATTACGACGACACGAAGAGGCACTGTTGCCCAGTCAGCCAGAGGAAGATGAAGCAGGACCATCGAATGCTGAAATGGCAGTGCCGACAGCGCCTGTCTTACCGGAGGATCACCTGCTGCAAGATTATCAACATTTACCTTCGCCTGTCACTGAGGGCGTTCCTCACACGGTCCGATCCGCCGAGTCTCTACAGACTGTCGTGGTCAACGGGATGGCCCCCGAACCCAGTGAACCTCCTGGTCCCAGTGAAGACAAACAGGAACTGGAACGGCAGCGATTAATCGAGCAGACAAGTGCGCCGAGTGCGCCGCCGGAAGAAGCCAATGGCCACGTTGAAGCAGGAGAGGGTCCAAGCGCACCGATCTTCGACGAGGACGACCAACTTGTCGGGGGCACAGCGCATGCGGATGAGTCTCTGCCTCGGTATCAACGATGAGGAGAGAGGAATTCGGAGATCATGTTGAAAAATTAATTGTTACTTTGTATATTTGCATTTGGGGGACATGGAAGATACCACTACTCGCATATTTCTGAACACACGGCGCGAGGCGTTAAAATGTAATATAGCTCTATACAATTGTGTTCATTATGTTAAATATAGCCATTCATTCTCATTCATTCTCCATCATCTTATAGTGTTATCGCCTATATTCTCCTATAATTCTCTACTTTCCACCATCGCTTATCTCCACGGGGAAAGGCTTGGCTTGGCGCCCCAACCTCAGCCCGACGACTTCTCCTGTTTCTCTCCTCTTCACTCCCCTCTTCCTTTTACTCTTCTCCCCTCCAAATCTTCTCAAAATGGCCTTCAAGAGCGGGTCATTCGCGACCTTCCTCATTCTCTGCCGTAAGTCTCATACTGACATTCCAATTACTCTCTTTCTTCCATCACCCACCACCCAACCAGTCTCTCCCCATTTCAAATCATTTCAGCTGACACCATCCAGCAACCTGCTTCTTCTTGGGCATTATCTTCTCTCTATTCCCATACGACTATCCAATTCTCTGGTCCACAGTTCCAACACCATCCAGCCACTATGATTACTTCGAAGCGCACCTCCGTTTCCTCCACGCTTCTCCCCCGCTCATCCCGCGAATCCTGCATATCGTAATCTTCCTCGGTCTAGCCGGACTAATCACAAAACTCTACCGCCCCTCCGAATCAAACATGCTTTTCGACGGCGCTTCGCTAGTTCTCTACATGTGCGGTGTGACCGTTTACATCGCGAATATCGTCAAGGGTCTCCGTCTCGCTTCTGCGGGTCGATATGGCGCGGACCTTGCTTCTTCACCTGAGGATAAGGATCAGATTCTTGGTCGTGAGGACTCGCTTAAGGTGCTTGCTGCTAGTAATACTATTTTGGCTTTGGTTTTGGTGGGTATTTTGGTTCTTCAGGCGGGTCAGTGGTATGCGGAGCGGAAGGATGCTCAGGAATTTGAGTCGCTTGCGGCTGGGAAGAAGGATAAGCATGAGGCTGGTCCTGAGCCTGGGGCTACGGCTTCGACTTCTGGTGCTGCGAAGCCTGGTCGTCAGGGGAGTCAGAGGAAGAAGAGCCATTAAATTGGGGGGATTGGCTTGTTTGAGGTAGATTATCTCGATTGGGTGGCTTGCTGCATCTTTTATTTTGATTAAAGGATGGGGGAAGAAAAGAAAGGAAGAAATATTTTTGGGCCTGTGGCCTTTTACATTCTATGTCTAGGTACTATGATATGCTAATCCTTCTTTGGAGTTCGCTGTACATCTAAACATTCCAACTTGTGAAGATTTGAACATGATCGCTCTTTTAAGCACGGTTTATACGGTGGGAACCCACTGTTATCTTATCTGGTTGCATTTGGACATCGCAATGGACGTCGAGTTCATGTTCTATGTACACAGGCCCGGCGCTATTTGGCACTATAAAGATGGATGTGGAACGCAGAAATAAAGATGAAAGTCCTGGGCTGAGCCATGCCCGTAAATGTATAACAGATCACACGAGGCGATATATATGAGATAAATGGGAGAAAAAATCAGGTAATGATAATGATGGGAGTGGACGTGAAAGATGGAGATCGAGATGTTGGGAATAATGTCATCACATCGCAGAAGGGGAATCATAAGTGCGGTCATAAAGAAGGGCCAATGGTAAAGATAAAAACAATGATGTTGATGCATGATGTCAAGACATGTCAAGGGCAAAGAAATGCAGGCTAAGCGAATGAGAATGGGCTGCGAGGCAGATCTGGAGAGCGCGGGCTAAGAGCTTTGGCGAAGAGCTCCTCGCCTGAGTCGGTGCTTGATGAGCGCACGATAGAGCCCATTGAACTGATAGGAGCAAAACCAGGAGCCTCGGCGCTCTTCTGCGCTTCTTGCAGAGATTCAGGCGGGTGCAGTGCAACGGGCTTGGGTGGCTCGGTTGTTGATGGGTTCACATGAGACATGGGAGTTGGCGTAGGGTTGGTATCAGGAGTTGGCATCGAGTGCGGGGTTCGCTTGGCAACATTGCTGAATGCACTGAAGGAAGAAACTGCGACGTCTGGCGACTGTGGAGAGAGAAGATGTGCTGTATTTGGGCCTGAGTCTAATGCTATTAGTGACTCTAACTGCGGCCGTGAGACAGTACGGAACTCACTGTCGTTTGCTGATAGGTCTTTCTCGCTGGTCTGTAGCTTCAAACCCTTGAGCTTATCGGTCAACTTACGGCCACTGACGGGTGAATTGGGCGTCGCCGGTCCTGTCGGGTAGAGAGAGTTGGAAGTCGAGGACTCGCGGCTACTGGCGACATCGCCGGTTCGTGCGGTCACTCCAAAATTCGTCTCAATCCATTCCTGCTCTTGCATGGCCATGTGCAGTGCAACTCCCTCGACATTGTTCAAACATTCGTCACGGATTTCCCGCTCGAGGACGCGGAGGCGCTTCTTTGCCCAAATTGTATGTAAGACTCCCTTCTTCCCGGCCGAACGACCCGAGACTCCCAGCTCAGGTGGGAAGATTGCAGGAAGAGGATTCAGCTGAAAGGTATCTCGAGGCTGTTGAGGAGAGGCAGATGGGGCATCGGATTGGTCTGAGGCGGTTTTAGGTTCGTAGAAGAGCGTGACGGATGGAGGGATAGTGGTATTGGGCGGCAACAAGAAGTAGAAACGGCGTAGACTGTCACTTGGTCGATCATCCGCGGGTAAGACTGTGGTCTTGCCGGTCCACGAAACATGCCACGATCCCTCAGCTGCAGAGCGGGTCAAGTCATCGTCTTCCCATTCGATCATCAGGATCTTAGTGCCATCATTGCCCTTTCCGGCTTCGAATTCGAACCGGGCAAGGGCTGTTATAGACAGACTGCTTGAGTTAGGACCCCGCGGTGTCTCTAGCTCAGCAAAGTCGCTATCTGGGGTGAAAGTGGGCGGTGCTTGAGCCATATCGGGTACAGAGTGAGACGTGATATGGAGTAGATGTACTCAATTTTGGAGGGGGGGGCGCACGGAACACAAACTCGGATCGGAGACTTTGTTACCTAGACAGGCTGATGCACGCTCGATGCCAAATAGGAGGATATGGAGGGGTTGGCAGAGCCCGGCTGAGTTGTGAGAGGGACGGCTTGAAGGAAAGGAGAGAGTTGGAGGAGCGGGTCAATCACGGGATGCCACTGGTATGTTTTTTGGATATCTGTTTGCCGCTTTGAATGTGCCCTCACGACGTGGTTTCTATTGATGCTAGCCGCTTCAAGTAAGCCATTGAAGGAATCAAATGATTTTATTCGTGGACATGCGCAGGGTCAAGCCCACTCTTAATGCCCCCCGCCTCTATAAATAGCGTCCCGGCATGCACATCTCTTTCTCCTAAGTTGCCATTCTTTGAAGCAGGTATACAATGAAAGACTTCCTCTTTCAACCTCGAATATACTCGAAGTTTTTTTTCTCTCAGAAGTTCCAACGGGATAAAGGATTCATGAATGGCATAACTCGTTGGAAACAGAGTGTTCTCGAAGAGATCTATTTTTGGCAAATGCAATGTGATAAAACGTAACCGACCTGCATCTCATCACTTCAATATAGTAGTAAGAAACACCCTAGATCTTTTTCTCGAAATGCCAAGACCGACGGTTGAGTCCATGGAGTCTAACTCACTTCTTGATATAAAGATGTACATGTTTATTATGCTTCTTGACAATACTGATTTTACACTTGACGAGGAACAAGAAGCAAAATGAAGGACCAGTGTTATACACTAATAATTAGTATCCGACATATCATTAGCATAGTATTTTCAAAGGGTTAATTGAGTATATACATCAGATGAAATAAGTGAGGCTCAGAAGAATAATGAGATAATGTGTCGGCTCAGTACTAGGAATGGTATACTCTATCAAGTGTATCCATGGTTCGGCTACCCTTGGAACACATTCGTAGTACTACACTGTAGAGGCATCTAAGTAGTCCCATGCAATTATCGGAATTATATTAGTGCTTTTAAGGAGAAGTTGCTTTTGAGCTTGCATGTTGGCTGATCTGTGTCCCTAGCTACCAGCTGGTCGTGATGTGACAGGGATGGAATGAGAATTGGGAGCAGCAAAAGTGCCAATGGCACTTTAGAGCACAGGAAGACTGGGCTTTTCGAAGAACTCGTGATTTTAATAACATAGATGAGACGAATTGACAAGGTTCAAGCAACTTTTAGGAAGGTTGAATGCCGAATTAGGTCCCAAATGAAGTTTTTTACGCACTTTGGCAGTAGTGGCAGGTCGAATAGGGCTGAGATACAACGGTTCATTTGCATTGGGACCTTAGCATACTTCGTTGTCTGTTTTCTATCAAGTCATCTTGTTCTTCGTAGCATGAATTTTCAGTCGTCGTTCGTTGAATCTACGTGATTGAGAAGCCAGTAAGGGTTGGATATACTTTGATGCAGCGAGGAATGCTGATGATTGCAACGTCTGGTGGATCCAATGCTCCCTCGTCACCCGTGGACTGCCATGGGCGTCTTGCAGTCCAAGATGATTTGGCTACGCGCATCGAGCATTCCAATGTGAGAACAGTATATCCTAATTTAGAATCTAGTACGAGAAGTCTAGTCAAGGCCTCATGCAATATAGAGACGATAGAGGACCTTGTATCATACTGTATCGTACTGAAGGGCTCGTTCTGAAATGAAATGTCCATTTCAAAACTTAGAATATTGTTATTGGGCATTGGATTGGACAATTACAGACTAGAACTGAGGTCATGAAGCATGGTCGTTGAGCCGATGCTGCGACACCTGTCGTTAGTGTATGTGGTCAAGACACGGACTGACGACAAGGAGGTAAAAGCGCCATTAGAGATATGCAGCTAGCAGGGAGCGGGAGAGCTGCCCTGCATATTCAGTGGAATTGTATAGCTAAGATTATCGTCGGATTGATGGCTTGCTTCTAAGAATAGTCATCGAGAGAGGGGGAATGGGGACTTGTACGCGAGATCAACAGTTAGTGACTGGTAGGAAACAAGACTTTGGTGGCAGAAATTCCAGGGCCAGAATTCAACCGTATAGCCCAGCCAATGGGATTAGACAGTCGACATGCAGCATTCATATATCAGCCCTGTGCCTTAGTCTGAGGAATCACGGAGGGGTTGAATGCGCTAGCTTCACGCCGTCCCATCTGCACAGTGACGGTCGCAAATCAAAGCTCCATCCATCTAGAAACTTGATTCGCTCATTCGTTAATACCATCACGGTGTCTGTGATATTTTTGGAACACTCATTACCTCTACGAGTCATAACCCTACGAGTTGGTAGTGGGTGCTCTCTCATGATTGTCGCTTTCGCAAAACTGCTATTATTATCGATGGAATTGCCGCCCACGAATACTCCACATCAAAGGTCCTGGCGTACTATTCTAGGATGGCTTTTCTAAAAGAAAATACTATTGCATTTCCCATGGAGATCATACTCTGGTCCAACAAATCCACACCTCTACATAATTGGTCTTCCTTTTTAGAAGAGATTGCGGATTTAGTTGACGAAAATGCAAGAAGTTCATCTCCGGTTTCTATTGATATGCTTCAACCCGGCCTTCTCTTCGTCAATTATGTTGAAGAAGCCTCCGAATGAAAGTCTTGAAGAGGTGAGGTTCAGATTGAAACGTTCCAAAAATAGTTCCTGGTCATACTACGCGTAAGCTCCACTGTACAGAGGCATGGGTTCTGCCCGTCGATCTCAATATGAATGGTAGCAGACATGGAGGAACTACGTTGCCCCGTCAGCTATTTTAGGACACACTCGTCACAATCAGAGGATAGCGGGCGCTTAATAGGTACACTTCGAGCTGAATTTGAACGCGAAATATCCTTGAGGGGTACCATCAGAGGGTTGGTGCAAATCGAAATGACGTTTCAAGTGTCTACCGACAGAAGGGAAGTACATTAGGTTCCTTGCATGAGATCAATGATGCTAAATTTAGTGTCTTCACGGATAGAAAATGATCCCTGTTTGAGCTATGTTGACCGCCACCCTGTTTCCTGCGTCATTTCCATGTTTTGTATTCCGGACGTACTCTGTAACTCGCCCAAACTGCAGGCTCAAAAATGGGAAGCAATGTGATGAGAACACGTTTACCAGCGTAATAATTCGAACCTTGTGAGCTTCGACTCAAGCTGAAAGTTTGCACTTAGCTGAACCATTGAAGTATCGCATTCAAACTTGCTGAACTGATTCGTTGTCAACATCTAGTCGAGGCCCCGTAAAGCGTGATGTGATATTGATCTAATTATTTCGATTAATGATTGGCTAGACTGAGGGGATGAGAAGCACATCGAGCACAAAGCCTAAAATCCGTCCGTACTTGCTCGTAACCCAAAAATAGCTCACCCCTCCTTATACCTGCAGAATATTGACGCCAAAAGCCAATCCATTCCCTTGAATCCTAAAGTGGGTCGAGCAGGGAACCCGACAGCCTGATACACCTCGCGTGATAGCCCCGCTGTGTCTAACCAATCGTGGCACAATGTGTGACGGTTTTCTCATTCCCAGCACACGCTAAGCAAAATCTAGGATAGCGTCGGCGCTTAAATGAAGTTGATGAGCGGCCCGTCATGGTGGACTACGGGTTCTCCCGGTTACGATTGGTTAGGTCTATAGAAATGAAATTTGGTTGTTTTGTATATCCCCGCCCTTACTGGTAGCTTTTGAGCTTCCTGTTCACATTAAGCCATTCTGGACAAGACAAATCAGAATCAGTCAGGCAGCCCACTCATGTCACTCTCAAGCATTCAGCATGGAACCGGGCCCGAAAAGGGCCTGATCCTTTCCTTGACACTTTGCACATGCCGGGACAACGAGGATGAGAGCCACTTTTCAGTAATGATGATTGTCATGTACTATATTCGATCTTGCCTGAAAGTGGTAACTACGTACCGGACATCTACTTGTAAATTGAGATCCATCGTAATATTTCCGAACGTTCTTTTAGTATGCAATCATAGGATGCAATCAATGACACATGTATCCCGATGGCTATTGAATTCGGATAGCTTGTAGGTCCTAGATTTTATTTAGTAAGAAACTTTCTACCCTCGTTTTTCGATGTAAGTTGGAGATTGGTGATCTATACATACTTGACCGCCGTTTACTGAAGTACCTCACATCACTAAACTGAAATCTTTCTAGATAGGCTTTATTTGTGCTCATCAATGGAGCCCTAGGGGAAATCTTCATCCAATCCAGTCATGTGGTTTTCATGTACGACTCCGATCTTTTCTGCAGAGTTGGGTCTTTCACTGATACATACAGGTCATGTATTTATTACATACCGTATGTATCAGCCTTGGAACACGGGCCCTGTCGGTCATAGCAACATCAGGCCGATTTTTAAGATCGAAAATGTTGCGGTGGCTGAGGGTCAAGTCATATCCAAGGCGCTTGCATGCTCTGGAATTCAATCCTGTTCCAAGGTTCCAGTTCAGTAAGCGAATCCTTCGAGCCATCAAAGCGTACTACCAGGCGGCTCAAATACAGAGGGGCTAAATCCCGGGGCTGGAATCAACGGGTTTTCGATAAACGGAATAGATCAAGGGAGTGTGGCGTATTGAATTACTTTTGATTTGTTACTTTCCATCTAGCGTTCCGTTCTGTTGGTTCTTCCATTGTTTGTACGAAGAGCTTCGTGGTCCCCGAAGCTTCCTAGACTACGAAACTATACCTCATTTAGCAGACTGATGGCCAAGATGACGCCTAGCTTATAGAATTGAGTCTCACGAGAGAAATCTGGGGAAATGATAGGGCTATTCTACGCGCATAACGCCATTAGTGCTTCGGCCAAATTTCTTGATAGCCTATGATGAAGCCGATGCAGAGCTCTTGGTGTCTTAGGGTTGCTTTCATTCAACAAGGCGCCAATATAGACGCTTCGAATGAAGAAGTCTCTAAAGCCTCCAATATAAATGGATAATTGTGTGTGTGTGTGTGTATTGGAAGATAGGGGACAGAGAAGGATACTGTCTTACTGTCCCATAAAAGTTAAGCCGGGATTTTGCTTGAGCCTCTCGGAATAAAGGACTGCATTACATTAGTCTGATCTAAATGCGGCCAGGATCTCCAGGCTCCACCATGCATTTCTGTGGTGTTGGTTTCCCATAGTTAAGCCAGCATTTCCAACACTTTCTATGCGGCTAACACGTGGGAAATGCGCCGGAGGTGTTCCGGGCGTAACCTTCGCTTTGGGTTCGATCGTATTGTCTAGACCATTAGTGCATATGATACTATTTACAATGATCTTGGAAAGGCTGTTGTTGCTATACTGACCTTGGGTAACCTACAAATCGGAATAGATATCTAACCGACAACTACTGGTAGAATCCGGTACATGCCGCTGTTTCCTAGATTAGCTGCACTGGGGCCCTTTACCTCGAGCTGATCCTCGAATCTCAGCGATCTATCTTCGCATGGCGCCAAAATAATATTTATGGCGCTCGATCAATTTACATACCTGCTATTAGAAGCGGAAATGATATGCATATTGAAAGACAAAGGAATGATAATTCAATTGAGATTCATATCATATTTAGTTATGTGGCAGAGAAGTAAAGTAAATCCCAGATCTCATGATTGATTATTGACAATGAAAAGTAAAGACCAAAAGAACTCCAACCAGCTAAAGCACCCTTTGTAGCCCCCACGTTAACGACCAAGAAAAAAGAGGCCTTGCATACCTTTGCTCCACCACCAACAATAAAATGAAAAAGGCATTGGATAAAAATGAATACACGTCAGAAACGCCAATTCCCATCCAACCGATCCTTCGCCTAGCAGGAGACCCTGGTTGGGCGAAGGAACCATTAGGCAATAGCCGAAAAATAAAAAATAAACCCCGAGCGCAGGTAAACAAATGCAAATCATTCTAACAAAGTCGTAAGTACTCTCGAATTTGGACATCCGCATGGATACCCATACCCGGAGGAAAATAGTAAAGAAAATAGCACAGTCAAAACCCCATGGCGCTCAATAATGCAAAGGATTTAACCCTCTATTGGAGTAGGGGTCTTGTAAACGCTTTTGATCCATGCACTAGTCATCCCGACTTTCGCTGGTCTTGCGGCGCTTCCCTTTTGGTGGGGGTTCCAAATGTGTACGTTTGTATGTCACAGTCCTTGTCACGACTTGGCGCACACTAACAGACTTCCCACCAGCACTCCTTGGTGTCTCTATATACCGGATTTTCCAGTCCGATGGAGTGTAAGGCGAGAGAATTGTACGTGCACTCCCCGGGGAATCAGACATTGGCGAGTAAACACGCGTTTGCGGGATGCGGAGACGACGGAGAGAAGTGGGTAGCCTTGCAGATTGTGGACTTGGCGAGGCCTTACTTGTCGCTGGTGAAGGAGGAGGGATAGCACTGGTCGTCTTTGGGCCATCGCTCGATGCACTCGATGGGACAGATATCGGAGAAGGTCTTCGTTTTTCAAAGTTGAACTTCTTGTACTCCGCACCCGCACTGACCGGACTGAAGACTGGAGTTAAGGCTTCAAGAAATTTCTTGTATGAGTCTGGTGGTGTAATGGAGCTTGAGGAGCTTGCACTTCCTTCTTCGCTCTTGATGAATTCAGACGTCGCGGTGAGGGGACTATCATGAAGCTCGGAGGGGAATGACATGGTTTTGGGTGTTTTGAGAGGATGAAGGACAGGCTTGGAGGGAGGCATGATGAAATAAGAGCGTTTCAAGGGGCAGATATCAAGATATATGCGACAGTAAGAGGCAGGAGGGAGGCGAAGCAAAAAATAAGAGTGGAATGGGGTCGACGAGTACGTCAAAGCGCAGCGCAACACAAGCGGCGGGGTGACGGACAGAAATGGATGGAGAAAAAGATATAAATGGAAAATCGAGATCTTATAGGGCAAGTCAGATAGGGCAGCGGCAATAGAGTGGGCTGTGTATTAGCTGCAGTGAAAAAGACCAGGAGAGTCGTGGCGTGAATAAGGAGAACAGTTGGAATGATTTCGTGGACCCCAAGTCAAATCTATAAGGCCGCCGCAGCAGAGCGTCACAGTAGGCGTACGATACGAGACGAGCGATACAATACGGTATCGTGCGTGTTAGACGGTAACGGTACCGTATGTTTTTATTTTATTTTTTTAAAACAGAACGGAGCTGCACCTAATATGGGTTAGCGTTCCCTGTCTCATGGGAAAGTCGTGAGAAGAGAAGTCCCACCTGAATGGCAAAAAATAGAAAGGAATAAGCCGATGAGAGAGCAAGTTGTTCACCCCGCTTCGATTGGTCTCGAAGTTGATCAGCGTTGGATTTGGCGATATACTCCAACGATATGGCTGAGAAAGAGGGACAAGGGCTTGAAGATTCTAGACCAGCTGATAACCGTGAGCACCTTAGATGAAGAAAGAAGAAAATAGATTGATAGAAATGAATGGTTGGATGTTTGAGAATCGGAAGGGGAATGTTAAAGGCTATAAGTCCTTCGTTCCTGAACCCCCCCCCAGCTCTGTTGATTCAGATAGTGTGATCGGCGATTAATTCTACTTGTCGGGCGCCATCTGAAGCAAGTTCTTCCCCTTTGACCCCTACATTGGTCCATATGACATTCATCAGACCCCTAGAGTGTTTCATCTTGAGCCTGTTCAGAAGCAGTCGCCGCTTACTCACCTGCCCTGGTTCGCTATGACTTTAAAGCGCGCGGTTCCTCCTTAAAAATCCAGCGGTTCATCCAAGCCACCTTTCCTACTATACAGATGCAAGATGAATACTGAAGATGCTTAAACATCATGCCAAGACCATGCAGTCGCCCACAATAACTTCGCTCGGTGCAGCAGAAAAGTAACCGCTACGAAAGGCGTTTTAAGAGACCAATCCTGTACAGTGGTCAAACAGGGGAAGAAAGGCCCAAACACTTCGATCTCGCATCTCTTGCGCTCGGTCAACGAAAGACAAATCCTTTGAATCTTGAGAAACCTCGTTCATGGTCAAGATTAACAGTAGATTCGCCTACGATTTCTTGACCCCCGTTCGCAGAGCATGGGCACGACATGACCTTTCAGTACCGGTATCTACTAGCGAATATGCCCTGTTGAGCATCTACCTTCTTCTGAGCTGCTTGACTACTTCAAGTCTTGCAGACATTCTCAACTCACCCTACCCCACAAATGCTAGCAAGCGCTTTGTTTCATCTACCAGGACCTTGCTCCCAGAAGATGCTGAATATAGATCTAGGATGACAGCCAATTGACAGACTGTCATTGATAGCCGCCAGTCATTTCAAAACACCCTATGCCGCAGATATTGAGCTTCTCTAATTTAGAATCTTGATGCTAATAAGCGCCTGTTGTCTCCGGCAGTTTAGTTTTGTCGCTGTGGAAACAACCGAATTGTTTGCTTCTCTTGCAGGAGACCCGTTATTTTTTTACAAAGAAAGCACCGTGGCGCATGCAAAGAACAATGGGTTGGTTTTTGAATTGAAGAAGCAGATCCAATGAAATATACTACCCCCGTTTCATGATATATCTGCTTCTATTCATATATCATTCAAACTTGAAGCCGGCGGTCATCCCGCACTGTTGACAGAATGCCCGTTCTCAGGTGAGTACCTTGTCTGCTTCACAGCACATTTCTTTCACAAATTGATACTCGAAGTTTGCATCGTCTTATTTGCGGATTTTTTACGAACATGCATAGTATTAAATTCCTCGTGAAGCCCTGCTAAGCTATTCCAAAATAGCATGTGCTACGTATATCATGGATTGAAATAGCTTAGGAGGAAGTTGCTTTGAGAAGGTTTCATGCCCATTTCCAGGCGAGGAATTGAAGAATGCATTTATTTGTGTATATGAGGAGCAAATGTCTTTCCAAGATATTGATTGAATTCAATGCAGACATGATATACTTCAAGTACGAAGCCGAAGTTCGGCTTCGGTTTCCCCCTCAACATTCGCTATACGATATAATGCTCCAGCTTTGTCTTCAATTGACGTGGAAGAGGGATAGAAAAGAAATAGAAACGACCACTAATTTTATTTCAATTACTGCTGCTTATGAAAACACGTGGGTTTAAGTATCAAAGGTAGGGATCTTATAAGGCATTCTAGTCATAGTCACTCAAATAGGTTTCAAACGTCAATTGCATGCCTCTGAGGTTCCAAGACGGAATGGGGGCGGCTTTCCACCTAAGAGGAAATCGTCAAGTATTGAGCAAAGGAAATAGGTTGGAGATACGATGTCTTCAAAGGCCACTAATCTAAGGACTACATGTTCAAACTTGAAATCCGGAAGCGCGCGTTATCCATAATTTAATATCTTGAATTCATATCCAGTATGAAAATGGTATAATGCGTAAAGAGATGCCTGCTCGTCATTGGAAAATCCGACGCCCATAACCAAAGAAACTCCGAAAGGTATTCCCAACCTAAGACAAATAACTCCCAAACTACATAATTCACTGAAAATGTTTGTAACGTAATCAAATCAACAAGTGCCGCCAGTCATTCCGTCTCATGATGTCTCGCCAGTGTACATTTTGCTTTTTGATTGCCCGTCCAATAGTGACAGTGGGCCTTTCCAAGGATAATTCCTCCTGTTTAAAGACATACTGCTGGCCTTCAAAATCCCCGGCATAGCTTTCTGGGGAAACAGAAGGATCATCAGATAGTCTCCAGACTTCCTGCAGAAGACGGTGCATTCGACCGAAACTGCCGAAATCACCGATCTCGCCTAGTGCAGTCACCCTCTCGCTGAGAATACCGCGGAACTCGCTTGTAGGTGTTGAAAAAGCACCGGCCATCAGGATTGGCCATACAAGAGAGCGATCAAAGCCATAAGGTCCTGCGGGGATGAATTGAAAAGCGTCGGCAATTGCCGAGACCAGATTCACGCTGCTGGGTTGATTGCGGTCGAAGCCGGGAACCAAACTGCATAGGTAAAGTCGGGCAGCAAGTCGGAAAATGGCGCTCATGTTCTTAGTCAATTGATCTGGTTGGATGGATCCGGTGCAGGTGTAAGGGTGGTCGAGACTCGGATCAGCAGGCTCGGTATGCTCTAGCTGAGCACCAAGAGCGGAGACATGATGGCAAAGTGTAAGTTCATCAAGTCTTCCCTCGTTCTTCAAGGACTCTAGACAAGAAATCTCGGAGATTAAATACATGATTCGATCGTCGCAACCCATTAGCTCGCGCAGTCCTGACGAAGTTCCACTGAGATGTTTTGTTCGGTAGTTGTGGGCGAATTGCGGGGTTGTGCCCATCATGGTTGCCCCGAGGATATCGATCCATGCCGATAGAGATTTTGTGAAGGGATTGATGGATGAGGGGATGTTAGTTCCAGAGGGCATTGATTCTTGCATATCAAGCCTGTTGACCAGATTTGCCGCCGCGGAGAAATGATCATTCCAAGGAATGTCAGGTAAGCAGTCATCGGGTGCTCCAACGGAACTTTGAAAGAATATCATCGCCAGTGCTGCATCCAAGATATGCTCATGGTCAGTATCTTGAGACAGAGCCTGAGATAAAGATGCGATAGCTTCATATCGGTGTCGCATGATATCGTGGTCGATTTGTTCCGGTGCTAGACCAACAGTGGTCTTGAGATGGATAGCAGCAACACTAAGGCAGCAGTGGAGGTATGTCTTATTAGTTTCAAGCGAATTCAGAATCGCCTTCGCGCGTGTTAATCCCTGCTGATGAACTTCGAGTATCGGGAAAATCATTCGTAGCACGTTCTCAACGAAATGATCCAAAAGTGGTCGATCGTGGTCTTCAACAGGAATGGTTGTTGTGTGAAAGTATGATACTGAAGCCGAGCTTGGTTGAGGGGGAAAGTTGGATTCCATTTCTCCGTAAGGTCCAACTTGCTTGAAACATTCTTCTTGGAGCCAGTCATCTCCATGGAAAGTTGGTAGAGTGGCGTGTAGTTGTGGTGGTCCCATCGCATTAAAAGTAGAGACCGAAGAGTCATGTCTCAGAGGAACATCATTCACGAATGTTTGTCGCTCCGTTCGGACATCCACTTCGTAGGGTGCATATTGGGGTGGGAGGGATCCAGGATGAGGGAACGCAGGAGTTTGGACTTGAGAGGCGAAAGGATCGTAGGGGTCGGTCAAAGGTGCTCGGTTGAAGTCATATTCTGCGATTAATGGAGGCGATATCGAGGAAACTCCCTCTAGAAGAACGATTGAAGTTAGGATTGCGCGCAGCTCCTGATAGACTCGATATTCTTACCTTGTTTAGAATCCCGTCGCTCGATCGATTTAGTTCTTTTTATCAAATCCTTCACGCGCTCCTTTTGCATTCTTCGTTGCTCCACACTTGCCCACCACATTGGTCTTTTATATTCGCATTTCAGGTTCAGGTTCGTGCACGCCTTGCACGACGGGTGGCCCTCGTCGCATTTCTTTCTCCGCAAACGACATGTAAAGCAACCTAGTCAATCCATTATTAGACCCCACAATGAAAGAAAAGCTCAGGTATAAAAAGCCGATGAGAGATACGAACCTGATCGTGAGCGTTTATGCAGCTTTGTCGCAGGTTTCTCAGCACTTGATTGTGTCGCGACGGTTCTATGGAGATTGATTGGCTTTGGAGCCGGTAGGGTATTCGGTCTTGAGTGAGGCATATTGAGGAATGGCCAGATCGAGAGTGAGTCGAAGGTGTACCCGCAAGCTTAGATGGAATCCTTTTCGTCGACAGGTCGGGTCATGAGACGTTAATTATTCGAAGACCGCCAGCGGGGAATGCGCTTGAGGTTCGGAGTAGCAAGAGTAATAAAAGTGTAGGCGAGTCGAGTCCCATATGTTAGTCCTCCAGAGACAGAATGGCGTTCAGGGCAGAATCGGTCTGATTTGAGTGGTGTAAAGGTAGGCGGAATGTCTCATCTTGAAATGTTCGGAGAATGATGACTTTTAAGACTAACCCACGATCTAGCCTGCAGCTTCCGATGCTTCTATTTTTTGACAAGATGGGCGAGCACTGGACTATCGAAGCTGCGAACATGTGTGGGGATCTGCAGCCAGGACAAATGGCACCTAAATTTGGGATCATTTCGTACAGGGATTAGTTTGTTGTTGGTTCACTATGCATACGAGGATTCGATCGTCTCCCGTTGCACACGCTTGCATTGAGAAAACCGGATAAGATGTGTGATGCCGAAGGTCTATTGGCCAAAGTCTGCATATTGGATACTGATTTCACACCTTGATAGGTTGTTCGATCTCATCACAAAGTTTTAGCTCGGCTTGGCTTTTGTTATCACATTGTCTGTGCACGATGTACTACCATCTGCTCCACCCGCTAATCGCCAGCCATCCCACATATGCACTATACATAGTGAACTTCCCTTCTATTCGAACTCTATTTGTTTTTTGGTCAATGTATGTCTTGTAGATTAATGGCCATTTTGTCAGGATTTAACACGACCACAAAATGTGAATACGAGGATATCATAGCAATACACAGTCTAGAGGATCAGACCGCTATTCGACTGCACAGTGCTTTGGCTTTGGGCGAGCCAGTTGGTCACAGTTGGTGATGGTAGGCACATAAAGTGGAGTCAAACTGTGACTCGGCGGCAGCTGGTGCATGCCAAGCTTCCCTCTTCTGGCATCTCATTGGCCTCAGCTCATCTGATTCCTATCGGCTCGGACAGTGGGCCGAGCTCTTCATATGCAGGACGGAGACTCGACAGCCAACCAACGTCGAATCTCGTCATGTCTGCAGGGTCGGGGAAACTCTGACGTTGCTTGAACAGAACGCACCTGCATATTCATGACCCTTAATTAGCAACAATTAACAACCAATATTCAAGTCTCTTTGAAACGTGAAGATCCGTATATTGCACATACACCAGCCGAACTTAGTCCACTATTCCTTTTTCATGGAGATTAGCTATTAATAAATTTGGCTAATTCCCTCATTGATAGCAATAATCACCGGTAAATCACCCCATGTGTTTCTAAATACAGACTTATTATGGCGGTTAGGTGCTCCTTTGGGGGCTAATGTAACATAATTAGTATCATTAGTTTCTTTTTGCGGCGGGTATTCTTCCGCTAGAGAAAGAGCCAATTGTTGCACAGCGGCCCAAATCCTACATGGAATCCATATCCTAATACTGACTAAAGCAGTCTCACTGTTAAGCATATTGGGATGTACAATGTACATAGCTATCATCTGATGCTCCCACACTGATGCAAACTTCAAGATGCTACAGCCTAACCAGTGGTTCAGTACCTACTGACTGTCTGCCTCATCATTCGTGATTCAATTTTGTTCGTTGGTATTTCAATCTACAAAAAGGCGACTCCAGGGCTAGTATGAATATATCCCTGGCGCAACTTGTCACTCTTCGTATACTGGATTGCTCTTTCAAGCTCTATATCAGGGCCAGTATCCGCTACTTTTCCTAGCCTTATAAATTTGAAGGGCTTCCAGTTCCGATATAGAATTGACACTTAGTCCCGGTCTTTATGTACAAATTGTTTCTAGGCTTAGGCCTTTTTGGTTCACGATGGATAGTATGTACATAGTATATACATATATGGCCAAAAAGCTGAATTCAGACTAGGGTGATCAATGGTTCGAGAACGGCTTCATGATAACTAGTTCATAAAGATGATCAAGATCTTGTTTCACCTTATTTCCGGTAAATGTGATTGTAGATATCCACAAATGTATGTACGTATGTATGTTCTACGTATGACAACCATTGTAAAGTGCCAGTGCCCAGGTGCATCATTTCAAAGTTGTGGTAGCTATCTTCGAAATGCATACTATGTATCACATCCACTTCCAGAGGCTTCCCATCTAAGGAACCGTGCATTTCAAGGTTCTTACGACAGCAAAATCACAACCAACAGGCCGGCAAAGTTACTTCAGTTCAGGGGAAGATTGTCAGCACACATGACTTCCATCGATGTTTTGCCTCGCGCGCGCGAGATAGAGACTTCCTAATCATTCGTTGTCAAGTCAACCGAAATGCAACATAATTCAGTCTATTTCTGGAAACATTTTGTTCATCAAAATGAAGAGAATCAGGTACTAATTACCCCTTCGTGCTAAATTTATCATTAATGCTCGTCATTTTCGGGATATTATGGACAATCTTCCCTTGTGTGACCAACCCCGGATGAATGCGTTAGCGCTAATGTGACGAGTGATCTCGCAAAGAATGAGCTCCACTACCCCGACCGCTCATACAGGGCGTTGAAATGAAGCTCTTGTAACCTATCAAATCGTGTTAGACGGCCGTCACTGCAGTAGCGTGGTTCCTTCCAGCCTCTGGCAGGATGATTCTTCCTCTATCCGTAGGATTAGACTCTTAATGATAATTTTGGAACGTGCCCTTAGTTTCATCCGTAGACCAATTACAAGGCATCAACCCCTCATCTACCATGATCCATCACTTTGATTCTCCAATCAGGTCTAGTAAAAAAAGCTGAAGCAGTTCGGCTCGTCTCGTCCCAGTAACCCCCGGTCGCAAAGTCACCTTATGCAACTGCATACTCAGTCCATCACATCCTTCCCACTGGTTGAAAAACTCTTCTAGAGTTATTTTTGAACTTGGGCTTTTTTTGGTCACTGGGTTCTCCTACCAAGGATTATTCTACATATACTTAGTCGGCTGTCACTCCGTCTCAACGCCTTTTCGTATCCAATTTCATATCTCTTATATTCTCCATCCTTATTCTTGCATATTAATCGGGGTTTTCTTTTATTAACTCTTCATACTTGCAACCCATTCTGTCTATGACCACTTCATAGGCCCTTCAACTTACCTGCATCTACTACTAGTCCTAGCATCTGCCAAAGTTACTTCAATACTACTCTGGCATCTGGTATTATCAGGTACTACCACTAGTAGTCTTCCCTGTGGCAGGTCATTCCTTGAACCTGTTGACCAAATAAGGAAATCTTCTGGTATATCAAGGATACCAGGACCGCCAAAATGGTTCGTTCCATATCTCCATCCATCCGGTGACTATGCTCATCAGGCAATACAGTACAACCAAGGCAGAGCTCAGACAGACCTCCAATACTGGAGGTCGAAGACCAGTAGCCGATATCCCATACCAAGATTTCAACGGCCTCCAAGCCCGCCATCAGAGACAACAGAGATCCTCGATACGGATTTTGATTCCGATTCCCAATCTGATGTTGCATTCGACTCCCCAAACAGAAGCGTTGGCTCGGTAAGTAAACTTGCATCCTGTACTTTAGACGTTGTATCGTTGCTAATGGATTGCATAATAGCTCGAGACTGCTAGTGTGACTACAGCCTCGACCCCAGACGACATCAAGACTCCTGACTCCGCTGGCCTGAGTGGGTTTCACTTCCACATTGATGATAACCCAGTAGCTGGTCCTGAGGGACCGCATCTTTTCCGCATGTCTAGCGGATCCTTCGATATCAAGTCCTCCGTCGAGATTGATTTGATCTACGATGATGTACCCGACAGTGCCACCACACCCCTATATTCCTCAGCATCCAGATTTGATCCAGAGAGACGAGACACACCTGTACCAAGTGTACCCAATGTGCGAACACCACTTCAATCAGTACCAGAAAACGATGATTCTTCGGTGTCTGAGCAGAACGATGTCACACGATGGACTCCGCAAGATGTCGTCGCATGGATGCAAAAGCTTAACTTCGATGATGGTGTTATCGAGAAGTTCTTCATCAATGATATCAACGGTGCAATTCTTTTGGATCTCCAAGCCGAAGACCTGAAAGAACTTGATATTCAGTCATTCGGAAAGCGACATGGCTTGATGGCCTCCATCCGGGCACTTCGGAACAGCATGTCTAGCTCTTCGACCGAATCCCAATCACCAGTCTCCCCTGAGCCTGTATCCCGCGAGCCTACTCCTCACTCGACAGCTGCGAATGTTGGTGATCGTAGTTGCAATTCGACACCAGCCGCCGAAGAAGAGTTCTCGCCATTGAAGGAAACACAAGAAGAGTTCCTTCGTGAGCACAAGCGTCGCCGTCAGCGAGTGATTGGACCCAATGACTCTGTTTCCATTGTTGGAATTGAGCAAGTATTTCCGAAGATGCACCGCTGCCGCAAGGGTGAAGATTGCCGTCGGTGGCAAAGGCAATATGCTAGACTCACCCAGCTCACACGCGATCTCCCGGCTGAGTCTGTAGGTAGCCCTGTGGTCATTGCTGGTGACCCTGGTAACGCTGCCACTGCTCGCAATATGGTCAGTCCACCAAAGTCGGAGGTGACCCCTTCTCTTGTTGCATCATCTGATGCCCTTGGCCCCGAACACGCAACTGAGCTACCTCTGTCAGAAGAGAAGCTTCACACTGTCGAGCCAAGGGACCCCCAGGAGAATGTACGCAACTTTCTGAACTTCCAGAGATTAAGCCGACTGCAACCAGTCAACGACCCCTCAACTCCTCCAATGGAGACCTTCCCATCTCCTGAAGGTGACTCCCCCGGCACACTTGCTGAGAACCTTCGTAGCCTTCCGAGACTTCACATTCCCAGCACCTCTGGCTCCTCAAGGGCCTCGGCTTTCTCCCCTAGCTTTTCTGGTCAACGTACCATTACCCCAGGAATGGCTCGCGGAAAGCCATCTTTCCAGAGCAGCAACCTTCAGTACTCCGAACAGCCATCGAACGATCTCTTCTCTCCATCAGATTATTACCGAGAAGACCCCCACTATGGTCAAAGCAGCCCTCTCTCAGAGATGGATGCTGAGGCTCCCCTGACAGCCATCCCTGTTGGACCTATTGAGAGATTCTTCTCTCAATCAGTTCCTCCAGACATGCGATTTGGAAACCAAGCTCACCAGATGGCGGATCCAATTGCTCGCCCAATTTCAACTAAAGTCGATAATCACCGTCGGAAGCTCTCCATCAATACATCGCAAAATGCTACCCCTCTGACTCGATTAAATGAGGATCGAGTCATGTCGCCTATTGACACCCCAGAGGATCTGGAGCGTACCCCACGCGCTGCTCACTGCCGCCAGAACCCTTTCAGCTCCTCTGGAGAGTTTGCGAACAATGTCATTCGCAGTGGCTGGATTAAAAAGCGCAAGACCCGCATGCTCAAGCATGAGTGGAATGATCAACACTATGCCCTCCGAGGCACCAAGTTTGGCATGTTCTCGGATGCCGAATCTGCTCATCGTGACTCTAAGGCCCTCGAGTATATTGATGTTGATGACTATGCAGTCGCATGCTCATCCCTGGCATCAGACTCCAAGCTGACGGCAGCATTCAAGAGAACGGTTCTGAAGCGAAAGGACGATACCCGCGGAGGCACAGCCTTTGGCTTTTCTCTGATTCCTTCTCCCAAGGGCGCCAATGGCCCAGAGCGCAAGTTCATCTTTGAGAAAAGTGGCAAGTCGCACCATTTTGCTGTTGATAGCGCGACCAACCGTATTGAATTGGTGCGTGACCTTATGCTGGCAAAGGCTCTTCGACGTGGTCGAGAGAGCGGTGCAACCCTCAACCTCAATGGCAATGCTCTTTAAGTGCTGTTGCCTTGAGATTGTGTGATGACACTCTTTGTTTCTTTTGATTCTCTTTGGTTTATGAACCCGCTATATACCCACACTATTTGCTTCACTCTCACTTCGGCCACATGCAAAAGGCCTCTCATTATCTATCTACATTCTTCATGTTGTTCAAGCGATTTTATGAACTCACGAATTTTCTTTTTTATGTTGAAAAGACGGCAAAGACCGCTTTACTAGATATACCAAGTCTCACGACTTCAGCATCGTTTGCAAGAAACAGATAGCCCATTATACCCATACAATCAAATCCGAGCTGGTTCTCAAGCAATATTTCTTCTTTTTTCCTTTCGTAGACTCTATCTAAACAAGTACAAAAGTAGAATTTCTATTACCAGCCACTTTTCGCATACAATGAGGCCAGGGTTAATCTTTGCATCCGAAAATGCCACAGATTTCACCGATGCAAGCCAGGCGACCAGCCACTCGGAAATAGACCAGAAAAGCGAACCATCCCAGTAGGCGAGTGATTCCGTAGCTATGAGAGGGGTGTTTCACCCGATGCGATCTCTATCACGCTACTCGTTATCCCCAGTATTTCTGTTTGGTCTTCACTTTCATTGGTTCTCTCCAAATGCATGCTCTAATTCGGGCGCGTAAATGTAGTATGTGAATGGTGCATCGATGGGTCAGTGCTCTTGGTGTCGCTGTGCGGAGTGATCACGTCGCATGAATCTACCACCCTATGCTCCTTTCTCGACCAAGTAAAATGCTCTTGAGACGCCACTGTTGGCTCTAGCAAACGTGGAACCTTCCCGTTAACGATAGGCACTTCAGCGTTCTGTGATAGGTATTCTTCTCAAGTTCGGACGCATTTGACCCACGACAGAAACCCCTCCATTGGCGAACATTCGCAGGTAAATGACCCGTTCCATGCGACAGCCCTGGCTCCTCCTCCGGGGTAGCCCGGATTGACACTAATTAGCCGCCTTCAAAGGGATCTTCGAGGAAGACAGCGGTGATGGGCAACAGGATCAGCTTCCACACATAGAGTTGCCCCTCCAGCCGCGAACGAGAAATACTTCGCATGGTGCGGTAGAGGCTGGCAGGGAAGGTCTTATTAACTTGGCTTAGTTGATATCCTGGGGCCAAAATTTGGCTCAGTCTTCTGTTCCTTTTTCCTTTTCTTGTTACTATCCCCCCGCCTTTAATTTGTCGCATCGATGTCGATTGTTGCCCACCATTATGGTGAACGTCTCTGCTGTTCGTGAAAGCCTGGCTCAGGTCACCCAATCCATCAGGGTGGCTATGCGCTGTCTCAATACTGGGCGAGATTCACACGATGCCTCTCTTCGAGCACTCTCCCTACTCACGGACATACTGGACTTGGCTTATCGTATCAAGGATGAAATTACTTGGGCCGAGGAGAAATGGTTCGTTGCCATCGGTCGTTTGCGAGCTTTGAACGAACTTCTGTCGTGGTTCGGATATACGATGAAATCACTTGAGCTTTATTTCCAACCGGGTGGGGTCAGCCCATTTTATTTCAGGAAGCATCTGCTAGACAAGACGTATATTCCGCGATTGGAGCAGTACAAGATCATGTTTCTGCTGTCGATGCAGCCCGATTCAGAGTAAGTCTCCGCGTTGTTTACTCAAATCAACCAAGCCACACTGCATTTGTAGGAAGGTTGTGTTAACTTCCAAAGGGAGCGTACTTTGCTTGACGATAAGATCAGAAAAGATTTGAAAGGTCATCGGGAAGTCGAAACTGGTGAGTTGTGGCCCTGAAAGTAAATCCGGCAAGATGAAGACTCTAAAACACAGTCCACAAATAGCAAACCTCCAAGTCGATCTACAATTTGAGGAAGACTCACTCTCCTTGACAAGTCGATTATCTTCAGAGCATTTTATCGCGCTTGCGGATCTATGTAATCGACGCCAGCAAGGAAGCTGCACTTGGGTATTTGAGAATAGACATTTCAAGCAGTGGTTGCTAGGCGGATTCCGTACTCTATACTGCATTGGGCCTCGTAAGCTTCCAACTTCCATTTGGTAACTTGCATTGTTTCAGATTCTAACTTCACCAGCTGGTGCTGGAAAAACGTTTCTTTCGTATGGATTTATCGAATCTCGAATCTCAAGCGCAATTTCATGGCTGACATTGAACTAGTTCCGCGATCATCGACTCCCTCCAGAAATCATTCACTTCCCCAGACGTTGCAACTGTTTTTGTGTTTTGTCAAGAGGGTGGTGGAAAAGAGCGTACATCGATCGATATTCTCAAGGCCATTTTAGCTCAGCTGGTCTATAGAAAGCGCAGTCTCTCTTATGCCACATCCGCTCTCTACTTGGCAGAGTCATTGAAGGCAGGTAGTGGCTCTTCAAAGGCATATCAAAATGCAATTCGTGCCGAGGTCAATCGATTTTCAAAAGTTTTGTTCGTGATAGATGGACTGGACATGTTTTCGGACAGGGATCGAATCTTGGGGCGTCTTCAAAAGCTTCCACAGCAGGCTCAACTTCTGATCACGTTGCGAGAGATGAGCGGAGCGAAGCCTGTGGACAATTCGGGCTACGTGAGCGTGCTTGCGCCACCTGATGATATTGGCATCTACACACTTACTCGCACCCGAACTGATCCTAGTCTTCGTAACGTCCTAGGTGGTGATTCAACTGACATCCAGCTCGAGGATGATATCATTCACTCTGTAGTTGAGAAATCACATGGAATGTAAGATATGCTTTGTCTTTTTGAGGATGCACCCTTTCAGTTATTGATGCGATGATACAGATTCCTACTGGCCAAGATACATTTGGACCTTTTGGCCCAGTACCAGGATCGAAATATGCTACAAAGAGCTCTTCATCATCTACCGGAAAATTTGAATGAAGCTTATGGCGAATCAATGAAGCAAGTCCTGAGCCAAACATCCAGCGCAACGCGTTATATCTATTGGGTACTCTACACACTTCGGCCTCTCTCAGTTTCCGAGCTACGGAGCGCTGTCAACGAAGATTCGGATACGACAACTGATGATGCAGGATCAATGAGTTTTGAGCAGTCACTTCATGCTCAAACTGGCGGTCTGCTGACAGTGGACGCTACGGCGGGTACTGTTCGATTTGTTCATCCAACTGCCAAGGACTATCTCGAAGGCTCAGCTGCTAGGGTTTTCTTCCCTGGTGCTCAGAAGGAGATTGCAGAGGCATGTCTTAGTACCATCAGTCCTGATGAGGTTGTCGACGAATGCTATCGAAACGACGTAGGCCCCTCTCGCATTCTTAAACAAGGGTTTTTGAACTACGCCGCTGCTTACTGGGGAATCCATTCACGAGAGGTTGATGAAGACGAGCAAACCATACAAGTCTTGATCAAAACATTTCTCAACAAGCTCCTTTGGAGAAGACCGCCTCTTGACTATCCAAAAGGCAAAGCAGATGGAATGCCTTCAGAGCTTGGTATCGGTAAATACCCAAACGACTGGACTGGTCTCCATTTTCTAGCTTTTTTCGGTGTTCCTGGAAAGGCAAAGCGTCTTCTTGAGCAAGGGGCGAAAGTCAATAACCAGGAGAACGCTCTGGGTGTTACGCCTTTGCATTGTGCCATCTATCAAGGGAACGATGAGATGGTCGAGTTTTTGCTGGAAAATGGGGCGAATGGAAATGCGACTACTGCTGATGGTCAAACCGCACTACACATTGCGACACAGCGAGGCCATAGAAAATGCATGAAGCTGTTGTTCTCCCAGCATGTTGATCTCAATCTAGTTGATGAAACGGGTGCTTCATGTCTCCATGCGGCTGTTGGGACTGCAACCGAGGAGTCCACGATACCCCTACTCGTGAAGCACAAAGCTGGACTGAACTTTCAAAATCCAAACAATGGAAATACTGCACTCCATCTAGCAGTCAAATTCCGACGGCCACGAATCATTCTGTTCCTTATAGAAAAAGGGGCAGTAATTGACGCCGCAAACGATGAGGGAATCACTCCTCTTCAACTTGCTGCAAACATGGACAATTGCGAGGCCATATCTCTGCTTCTTCAACACTGTGCCCAAATAGAGGCTCGAGCTCTGTCGGGTCCGACAGCTTTACAATACGCTGCTTGGAAGGGCCATTGGATAGCGTTCGATCTTTTGTTGATAGGTGGCGCTGACATTAATGTATGGAACAAGCAAGGCGAGACTCTTCTCCATGAGCAGTCTCGGCATAGTTCAAACTCCTCTGTGATTACCAAGCTCTTGAATCAGGGGGCAAATATCGAGGCTCGCACTTCCCAAGGCTACACTCCTCTCCAATGTGCAGCCATACATGGCAACAAAACGATGTTCAACTTGTTGCTTGAAAGAGGCGCAAAAATCGAGATTGAAACGGCCAAGGGTGAAACAATTCTCCATCTCACGCCTCCTGCAAACCAGGATTGCATTGATATTTTGAAAGCGGCCTTGGATGAGGGTCTGGACGTTAAGGCAACATCCAGTCAAGGATGGACACCCCTTCACAAGACTGTATACACCGGCACCGGCTCGCTTGATCTTTTAGATGACAAAATTGTCGATTACATCGAGCTTTTGCTCAGATACGGGGCGTCAATAAATGAATGCACGGCTAACTACGAGACTCCGCTTCATCTTGCAACAACAGCACCTATTCCACGAGCATCACTTGTGGAGTTTCTGGTCAAAAAGGGCTCAGATGTGAACTCGAAAAATATTGAAGGGAAGACCCCTCTTCATCTTGCTGCTGAGCGAGGAAGAGAGTCAGTCTTCCGTGTGTTGATGGCTTCCGGTGCTGATTTGTCCCTTAAGATTCCCACAGACACAAAGCCATCCCTGAACGGGGAAAAGGGCGAAAGAGGGGATGCAGGCGACAAGATCGAGAGATATGAGTACAAGGATACTCCGATCACCGCTTTTGAGCTTGCAAAGAAGAATCCTTTTGGATCGCTGTGGTTTGGCGATGACGGTCAACTACGCCCTATACCGCCAAGAAGCGGACGAGATAGCGCAACTACTGTCTTTGAAGATATGGAGTCAGATGCCTCTGACTGTGAAACAAACACAAATGATGAATCCACTCTAGTTGGGAGTGAGCAACACTACATAGCAGTTTGATTAGAGATTCTTTCTTTGCTGGATGACCTTTGTCGATTCCCTCCTTTGAGTTTGATGATACCCACTGTTTCAAGACCATTTGTCATTAGTGCCCGAAAAGAAGCTCTAACATTAGCCAGCAAGCGGTAATTATTTTTTGCTCTGTCTTTAGAATCCATAATAGTATTCTCTTGTCGATTATTTTGATCAGGTTTCATTCAAAAAGTGGTTTTATGTAGACTTTGGAGCTTGGAGATTTAGAACGTGTCAAGTGTGAACTTGATGCTCAAGAGCAAATTTACTCTAATATCAGTCTACCCCATCATTCTCACTACCACATAGGCCCATCCATCTCCGTAGGCAGCACTTCTTACCACCTCTTCAATAGGAGCGGACATAGGGAGCACTGCACCATGTAGAACAGGCTTTGCGAGAACTGGAGTTCGCCGACTAGGGAACAGATTCGGTAGAAGTGTGTGCAGAACACCTCCAATAGTTTGAGGTTGCATACTCGGGCTTGAGCGAGAGCTAACGAATTGGCTGGACTGAATGCTCGAGCTCGGTACCGAAGGTGGAAGTGGTGACTGGACCACTTTCAGTGATGGTGACTCCTCATCAGGAGGAAGTGGCAGGAATATGCGAATTGGGACATTGCGGAACGGTTGTGATAGTGGTGGAAGAAGGGTATTAGATATGCGCTGAAAAGATGGAAGATCAACTGATTTTAGTAGGGTGTCAGTAGCATTTCCATGAACTTCTCATTGCATCTCTCTTTCTTACCATTTTCCACTGCCTTCCAAAGGCCAGCAGAATCTTCCTTGGACAGACTCATGATGCCTTTCGCTGTGCCATTCCGCAGGAAATCTGCCTCTTTGACGCTGTTGATGAATGCATCATTCAGGACCATTCCGTCTGGGTCTAGACGAACAAGATCCTCAGCCGGCCAGTCACTGAAATGAACAGTCAGTCGCCAGGGGAATGACGATTCAACCTCAGGAGATCGATCACCTCCAGAGGCAGATTTTGAAGCGGGATCAGCCCCCGCATAAAGATCAAATAATAAGCCGATCGGGTAATGCCATTTCAAGGGTACGCCTTCAAAGGCGAACCATCCCTCATGATATTCGGCATCTGGGTTGATCAACGATGAAGCAAAGAAAGCTCGAAGCTTCGGAAGTAGTGACGGAAGATATGAGACTCTTGGAAAAGAAATCTTTGACCCGTTAAATTTCTATTGCCGCTGATAAAGGGCTTGCGGATGCAAAGACTCACGATGTATGGGTTAGTCTGGTCGAATGTACGACTTTCCGATGGTGCCAGAATTATTTCTAGTGGTATTCGTCCAGCCCAGACATTGCGTTGAATGGCTGGCAGTGATACTTGACTCTCCATTTCGTACTTCCACTATAAGTTTTTGTTAATATCTTCAAAACATCTGGTATAGAGATATAGTAAATCAGCCAGGGCCACATACCGAGCTGAGGCTGATCTACTGATCCACTAACAAAGTATGCATGTCACCAGGGGATTTTGGGGGTGATTGATCAGACTGTAGCTATCTCAATGCATAGTAAATCATAATCAAAATACCAGACACTTCACATCAGCTCTTGGAGATATCGCCCTCCACTTTGAAGAGTGAAAGTGGAGGCTGGCGGTTGTTTGGGCAAGATACTCCGCAGTCACGTGTAATTATTGCCTGAGGCATTAACTCGGACCCCAAAGGAAGAAAATCAACAACCACCAGACTTCCTTCAGCAACTCAACTCTGCCAATTGATTTCACTGCAGTTTAATTGATATCAATGCTCTATATTTTTATGTGATGATATAATATGATACCCACCAATCCAGCCTCTATTCAACCGGCTTTTTGCCGTTTCGTTCAACCAACTGATCCTCTAAAGCCGTGATATCCTCCGCGTTCTCTAGGTCTCAAATCAATTATTCAGCCATGTCTTGTCTCTATTTAACGATTGTTCCTGTGGCGTTATATCGCATATACTCTATGCTTTCCTTGTATCACGTTATTTGATACTCATCAGGCAACATCATAAGGTGAGGCCAGAGTCTTCGAGATCATACTACCACCATTCATCGATATACGAATGTAGTGAATTGTCGCCCCCTTCTTACCAAAATTAATGAGTGGAATTACGCTGAATCAATGTAAAACCTTTTGATTGCATTTCGATCGAGCGAGATGTCAAACCTCTTCGGCAGAACTTGCAAAGCTGCTCATCGACACAGGATATCTATATCGCTAACGCACGCCGAAGCTGGTCGCTCGATTTTACAACATTCGTGCTTGTATTTCCGACTAATCAAACTGGAGACTGAAATTGCTGCTGCTGCATCGTGTCTGGGTATGGCACTAGAATGTCAGCCTCTTTTGGGCTTGTGCTCCCCAAAGAGACATCATCCGACACGAGGATTCATCTTGTAGCTGATGGCTATCGATATCAGAAAGGGCGCACCACCAAATTCCGTGGAGTTCCGAACTTCTTGCTGACTGACGGCAGCCAGCAGGGTGGGAAAGATAATTGAGTCGTTGTATAAGAGTGCCAGCAAATGCCAATCTCCAAGCTCAAGGGATCGAACTGTTATTGTTGAGTAGAGCAGCTGGTACAGGTACCAAGCTTCTTGTAGATCAAACTACCTGGCCGGGGAAAGCTACTTGGGCATTTCGCGCGGTTATCTATACCTCAGGGTAGTTGATGCTCAATTTGTCTTACCCTCATACTACACAACTGCCCTCCAGCTCCAATGCAAACGCCGTTCTTACGGGCTATTTGATGCATGAATTGGCCCCGGCCATCAGACAGCAAATTTTGTGCTCAACCAACTATCTCGAATTCAGATGCTGGAGGTAATATCTTTGGGTGAGACTGTTCACTCACGTTCCAGATGTAGCTCTTTCGTCACCTCGGGTCGGTCGCCGAACTCTCATGCCATTACAAATGAATTTTCTGTGGTTTTGAGATGAATTTCATATATCTTGAATTTTCCGGATTTGGTGTGATCGCAGACTAGTTATGTATAACTGCTATGTACTGTATACGCTTCCCGACCGGCCCGCGACTGAGATGGCCACGCCGAGAGCGGCCCGAAAATGAGCTTAATTTTTAAATCCGATCCTTCAAGCCCAGACTTCTCGGCATTGCGGGTTTGTGAAATGCTCAACAGAAAAGTCTGAAAGCTCACATGAGAATAGGAATTTGAGCTCTTCACCGGTGACAGTAAACAGCCTGTCTCGGCATTTATTTCTCCACTTGGTGTCAATCACGGTCACCCGCTGGACTTTGCCGATTGTACTGTTGTGTTCGGTCTTAAATGCTCGGACAAGCCAAAAAGCCAAGGTGGCTAAAGAGAAGTCATCGGCCGGGTATTCGAATTCCACAAGCCTTCTGGCTTGGCTACAGCTTGGCCTCTGCAGAACCCCTTCTCACCTCTATAGCACTAACTCCGCACGCAACACGGAGAACCTTCCCCCATTTTCTCCTCCTTTTATTTCGGGGTTCTGCGGGTTGCCGATCAGAGCGGAGATGACTTTCAACGACGTGGACAATGGGCGCCAACATCGAATCGCTTTTCTGCATAAGCTTCGGGGGTGAAGAAAGAGATACTCCGGTTTAAATAAACTCCTTCTCCACGAGCTTGATCCAATGGCAAACCCGCAGTCTACAGTTTACTGGGTTTCACGTGACCTAACCACGGTTGACCTGCCTAATCGAAGCTCGGCAACCTTCCGACTCCACCGATGGTTAAGGGTTCTCCCCGTGGGCAGTCCTACTGTACATCTCACTGAACAGTGCATACAGTACGCAGACCGAGTCATGAATCCACCAGTTGAACACAGGGGTATTCTATTAACAAGCTCAACTTGGACTGTGCCTGTCCTTGCCCCAGCCCCCACACTCACCATTCCGCTTGATCCGGGGGAAATTCCTGTGCCCTATGCATTATTACATACGCGGATGTGGCGAAGAAAGGTTCGCGGAAAATGCCCCTCCCATGCGAGCTCAACGGGTAAACTTAGAGCTCAACAATTGAGATGGACGAAGTATATGCCCTCACGGCCACAAGACCAGTTCTTGGCCATCAAGGTACCGGAAAACCCCCAGAATTGACCACAGAATACCCAAGAGGGTAAATTTTTCTCAATTGAGGAATTCCAAGCCATGAAAGTAGGATTCCGTATTAGATATATATTGGTGGCCATTCGTTCACCCCGGCTGAACGTTTCCACCGGGGAAAACGCTACCCCGGCCCAAAGTGTCCACCCCATGGGATCAGAAATCTCCAAACCTTCATAGCCTCACCTTCAAACCCCATACTGCCCCAGAAGAGACGGGGTTATATGCGACGTAACTTGTGGGGGTGTGCTCGTTAGGAAAGATTCCCACACACCCACAACCCACCGGAAGTAGGACTTCTTACTACTTAGGGGCCCCATCCCGTCTCAACTTTTTTCTTTCTTTCATCTTATACCTCTTGAAAAAATTTTCGACCATTCCCACCTTCCATCCAAATCGTACTAAGTGTTCCACTTAGCAGCAGCCATGGGTGGCATTCTTCATCTGGTCGAGGACCGACCAACTCCTCGTTCGGTCTACAACTGGCGTGTCTACGTCCTCGCCCTCGTGGCATCATGCGGTTCCAATATGATCGGTTACACAAGTGCCTTCATTGGTACGACAGTAACTTTAACATCGTTCAAAGAGGAATTTGGTCTTGACAAGAAGTCTTCGTCCGAACGAAGCTTGATCAGTGAAAATATCGTTTCCCTCTTCATTGCCGGTGCTTTCTTCGGTGCTCTCTTGACGTACGGTCTGAGCCATTGGCTAGGCCGCAAGATCTGTTTGATGATTGCTTCTGCTACTTTTGCTCTTGGATCTGGCCTGCAGTGCGGTGCCAATCACGACCGTGGACTGGGCATTCTCTACGCTGGACGTGTCTTGACCGGTCTGGGTACTGGTGTTGCCTCCAACATTGTTCCTATTTATCTCTCTGAGCTTTCTCCCCCTGCTATCCGTGGCCGTCTTGTTGGTCTGTACGAGTTGGGATGGCAAATCGGTGGTATGCTGGGCTTCTGGATTAATGTGAGTCAAAATTGATCGGCATTCCCCCTTCGGCAAAAAAAAATGGGCCTGACGCTGACCGGATATAACTTTCTAGTATGGCGTGGAACAACACATGCAGCCCTCTACACAACAATGGATCATTCCATTTGCTATCCAACTGATTCCATCCGGCATGCTATTCCTTGGATCTCTCTGGATCCGGGAATCGCCTCGTTGGTTGTTCCTTCACGATCGCCGGGCTGAAGCCATGAAGAACCTATCCTGGATTCGTCAATTGGATGCTACCGATATTTACATCACCGAGGAAGTGGCTGCTATTGACCAAGCCTATGAAAACCAACGCAGTACTATTGGATTCGGTTTCTGGAAGCCATTCAAGGCTCTCGGTGCCCGCCCTAACTTGATGTGGCGACTGTTCCTTGGTTGTATGCTCTTCTTCTGGCAGAATGGCTCTGGTATCAACGCCATCAACTACTACTCGCCTACTATCTTCTCTGTGAGCTCTTGTGGTCTGTTTCATATAGGACGTATTGCTAATCATATATACAGAGCATTGGTGTTCAATCTGACACTGTCAATCTGATGACTGGTATTTTCGGTGTCATCAAGGCTGTCATGACCTTTGTCTGGCTGCTGTTTCTTGTCGATCAGTTCGGTCGGCGGAACCTGCTTCTTGTTGGTGGTATCACAGGCTCCATTTGCATGTGGGTCATTGGTGCTTATATCTACGTGGTTGCACCCGAAGACAATCCTACCGACCACCTGAACGGTGGTGGTATTGCCGCTATCTTCTTCTTCTACCTTTGGACCGCGGTCTATACCCCGACCTGGAACGGTACTCCCTGGGTCATTAACTCTGTGAGTTTTCCGCGTTGTGTCTATAAAATAACTATAACTAATGACTTTGCGAACAGGAATTCTTCGATCCCAACTTCCGTTCCCTGGCCCAGGCCTGCACCACTGCCAGTAATTGGCTGTTCAACTTCCTCATCTCTCGCTTTACCGAGCAGATGTTCGAGGCTATGGGCTATGGTGTATACTTCTTCTTCGCCTCTCTGTCCTTCCTTGCCTTCTTCTTTGCCTTCTTCCTCATTCCTGAGACAAGTGGTATTCCCCTGGAGAAGGTCGATCGCCTCTTTGAGCAAAAGCCTATTTGGAAGGCAAACAAGAAGCTCAAGGCGTTGCTCCAGGAAGAAGAGGAGCAGTTCCGCTTTGATGTCAAGGACCAAGCTGTCCACCAGGAAGACAAGGATGTGGAATACGCTTAAACGACATAGCTTACCTTACACGGAAAGCATGAACTTTTGTATAGATACATAGATTCGTACATAGACTGACGTTTTTTGACGATTGAGCGTGACTTCTTTATCATGCCGAATGAATTTCATTCTACATACTCTGAACTCCTTCTATGTATTTTTCTTTGTAGCAGTCATGCACATCCTCGCGAGTTCTGTAAATCGCCCGATTTATACGTTGGACCCGGAAGAGCTAGTATTGAGAAGTCCCAGGGCATAGCCGATAATGGTAATTGAAGTCAAATGCAGATATCAGGCCAATAAGATGTATCAGGGTCGCCAGGGCAACTAGAATATGGAATATTTGGTGAGATGATCCGATAATATCAAACTTTCCAGGCGCTAAGCACTCGGGTATCCGTGTCTAAGCAGGTTCATCAGAATAATTACTTCTAGTTACATGGACAAAAAGGACCGACCGACCGTATAGAAAAATGCTCCCAGCAGGAGGAGCAACCCTTCGGCGAGGTAATAGGGCATACCGGATTGCTTGTTCATCCGATCGAAGCCAAATATGCCGATTCCATGGGCGATAGGGACAGTCCCGGAGAGGCCGGTTCCGATAAACGCGCAGACACGAAAGGTTCGCCATCGTGGTCCTTGAAACTTTGGACATAATAATATGAATGTGGCAATTAGGCTCAAAATAGTAATCTATGTTTGAATTATTCCTTAGGATGTTCGTCTCGCGAGATGTCTGGGCTTCTTACCATAATCCAATACCTTTGCTTGAGAATTGGCTCACAATAAAATATCACATCAATTCCGGACACAAAGTCACCAAGGGTCAAAACTATTATCCCGATGAAGTCCAGATGTAGCCAACAATTACTCACTTTGCGAGAATGACTCGATAGTGTGTGCAGCATAGCCGAGAAAGACAGGCAGATAACGGCTGTCAACAGAAAGAATGCGAACACAAGGCGATCCTCGACTTTTGCTTCCGGGTATCGATCCTGGATATAAGAGAGCATTACTCCCTCCGCATTGATAAAAAATATGCCCGGTAGCAGATGAGAGTAAATGTTCACGGTCTCGTTGTGTAGGTATAACCAGCTGGCGAAACAGGCTTGTGTAGAAAATGAGATTGGACGATAACCAGTATGAATGAACTCATTGTCTTTGTACCACTCGGGTAACTCATTGTATGAAAGAAGTTTCGAAGAGGACTCGACGTGGATAGTTTCAGGAACCTTGAGCAAACTATCTCGCTCTGTTGCTGCTGTGTTTTGAAACGAGGAATCCTGTTTTCCTTGACACATGGCCGATCCAATTGTGTGCGTTGTACCTACACTTATAGGAATAATTGTACCGAAATCGTTTGCAGCATGGATTGAGGCTTTGAATTTCTTCTTGGTGGATCTAGAAGACTATTAGGTATTTGAGTAGTCCCGCCCATGCTATTTGATGCGGTGAAGGCTTTCTCGTGCTACCCCAAATTTCACGTGGTGTTGAGGATCGACGAAATACATTCCCCGAATGTCTTCGTTGTGATGGGTCGCCCTCGGGAGTGTATGTGACATTATCACTGCCAGTGACGCCTATGTAGCATATTGGTAATATTTATACCGCTGGCTAGCTTTTGATGGACACCCCTGATTATCGTAAGCTCCGAGTCCGAAATATCACTTGCGTATTGCACCAGTGTGGTGGATATAATTAGTTGGAACTAGTTATATATTCGTGAGACCCTATCTATATACTACAGAATATCGCAGGGACTCGGAAGACCCAATAGATACCTTAGGGTGGGACATTCCACTAGCAGTGCTACTTAGTACTCCTAGGATCCCAAATAAATACCAAATTGAATTCACACAGCAATCTAGAGCTGCAGATAATAACTCATAAAGACCATTTGGATGAGAGAAGAAATTGGCTTATATTGTCAAAAAATACAAGTTCTTTCAACCAATCAGCTCGCGTAGCTCAGTTGGTAGAGCGCGGCACTAGTAATGCCGAGGTCTTCAGTTCAAATCTGGACGTGAGCATTTCTTTTTGCATTTTTCCACCTCGAAGCATCCAGTTGCTTTTTTTTATCCTT